>ERZ780044.111-NODE-111-length-23172-cov-3.84671_pt1 | contig 23172 bp, 19 predicted proteins | sample MGYA00511849_ERZ780044 | MGnify/ENA primary metagenome ERZ780044 (study PRJEB29588, sample SAMEA2152467) | human gut metagenome | biome: human gut; feature: human-associated habitat; material: faeces | place: Denmark | collected 2008/2010 ...
GCTGCATCGGCGGGGCGTCTGGGGGCGGGAGCTGCTGGGCGAGCCGACCATTGCCCGCGAGCAAGGCTCCGGCACCGACCGGACGCTGCAGCAGTACATGGCGCGCACGGGCTATGACACCAGAAATCTCCGCATTGTGGCGCGGCTGGAGGATCCCGAGGCCGTAAAGCGGATGGTGACGCAGGGCGCCGGCGTGTCGGTGCTGTCCGCCCTGTCGGTGCGGCAGGAGCAGGCAGACGGCCGCGTGCTGGTGTTTCCCATGGATGAAACGGGGCTGCAGCGGGTGATCTATCTGGCGCACCGGCAGAATCTGACGCCCACAACGGCAGAAAAGCAATTTTTGACCTTTGTGCAGGGGTATTACCACATATAATTATATAGCGCACTAAAAAAGACCGCCGTAGCGGTCTTTTTTTATAAATCTTAAAGTTTTTCGATGACCCGCTCCACCAGCCGGCACAGGTGGCTGCTGGCGCGGTCGGCCACGGCCAGCACCTCTTCGTGGGAGTGCTTCCTCTCGGCGATGCCCGTGGCCATGTTGGTGATGCAGGCGATGCCCAGCACCTCCAGCCCCAGATAGTTGGCCGCGATGGATTCCGGCACGGTGGACATGCCGATGGCGTCCGCCCCCAACGCGCGGTAGGCGCGGATCTCGGCGGCGGTCTCGTAGCACGGGCCGGAGAAAATGGCGTATACCCCCTCCTTGCAGGGGATGTCCAGCTCGGCGGCCACCGTTTTGGCCAGCTCACGCAGGCGCAGGGAGTACGCCTCCGTCATGTCCGGGAACCGCACGCCGAAGCGCTCGTCGTTGGGGCCTATGAGGGAGTTCGTCCCCAGCATGTTGATATGATCCGTCAGGAGCATAAGGTCGCCAGGTACAAGGCTGCGATCGATGCCGCCGCAGGCGTTGGTAATGACCAGCGTCTTCACGCCCAGCAGCTTCATCACATAAACGGGATAGGTGACCTCCTTCATGGAAAAGCCCTCGTAATAGTGAAAACGCCCCTGCAAAGCGGCCACGGTTTGCCCCGCCAGCGTGCCGACGACTAAGTTTCCGGCGTGGCCGACCACGGTGGAGCGGGGAAAATGGGGAATATCGGCATAGGGGATGACGGTTTTGTCCGTCATTTTGTCCACAAGGCTCCCGAGGCCGCTGCCCAGCACGATGCCGCAGGTCGGCCGCTGCGCACAGCGCTCCAGAATATACGCCGCCGACTGCTGCACCTTTTCATAGAATCCGTCCATAAATTCCCCTCCGTCAGATCATTTCTTGCGGTCCGGACTGCCGAAGAACATGTCCGCCCAGAACTGGTATGTATGGCTGTGCTCGGCGTACCACTCGCCGTTGTCCTGCTTGATCTTGTCGGTGTCGGCATACTCCTCCAGCGCGTGGCAGGCGCGGATGTAGGCTCGCTGCAGCGCCCGCATACGGGCGGACATGTGCTCCAGCAGGCTCATGATCTTGGCAGGATTTTCCTGAAAAAACGCACTGAAATTTTCGTGGTTGATGACCTTCACCACCGTCGGCTCCAGCGCCACGGCGGTGGTATTGCGGGGTCTTGTTTCCAGAAAGCTGATGACATTGAGGAAATCGCCGGACTCGATCTCCACCACCAGCCGCTGCTCCGGCGTGCCGTAATTCATATACACGCCCACGCGCCCCAGCATCACATCATAGATGGCCAGCTCAAAGCTCTTTTCCTTGAGAATGATCTGCCCTTTTTTGAATTTTCTTTCTTCGCCCTGTATCATCTTTTTCGCTCCCCTCTTCGTTTTTTTCATTGTACCCTATCGGGTTAACTCTGTCAACGAAGAATGCCCCGACGCCGGTATTTCTCCGACGTCGGGGCGATGCTCACCGCACTAAACCATGGCGGAACTCGGCGTTGATCTGCGCCAGCTCCTTTTCGCCGTCGATATACGGCTGATAGATGGCGTCCACCCGACCGCCGCCCAGATTGTCGCAGCCATTGCAGCCCTCACAGCTGCTGCCACAGGCGGCCAAACCTTGCCGGACGATCTGTTCGCGTTCTTCTCGGGTGGTGTCCCGAATCAAAATGGATCTCATCTCTGCTCACTCCTTACCCCGCGCGCACCAGCATATTCTCCGCAAAAATGCCGTAGCCCTGGGCGGGATCGTTGACCATCACATGGGTCACGGCGCCCACCAGCTTGCCGTTTTGCAGAATGGGGCTGCCGCTCATGGTTGTGTCAAGATAGGGACAACAATTTTTTGAAATAATTTTTATATGACTTGCTTTTCAAAACAGATTTCGGGGAATTCTACCAATCCGGAAAGTTCGTCCGAGAAATTCCATTCAATGCGAATGCTTTTGTCCGGTCGAACAATAATCCTTTTGATGAGTTCCTTTGCAAGCTCCGGTGTCAATTTTGTTAGGCTCTGATACGGGGTAACCTTTTCGGCAGCCGAAATTCGGTCGGCACTCATGCGGATTTTTTCTTTCAGCAATGCCTGCTTCTGCTCAGCCATTACATACTGTACTTTTAGTTCTTCCTCTTTTGCGGACAGTGTGTCCTTTTCCGAGACATATACTTCTTTTGTAATATTTCCACAAGCGTATCTCTCGTAGAGAGTCATCTTATCGTCTTGGATTCGGTCTATTTGCCTGTATAAAGATTGGCATTCACTCCGAAGTATCTGATCGCTGGATTTTGCGGAGCAACTCTCTCTTTTGATGGTTTGTACCTTCGCATCCAATAGGCGGCACTGCATGGAGATGGCTCGTAAAACAATCTGTTCAAGCTGATCGTTATCTATACGCACGCTTTTACAATCCGTCTTGGGATTATAACGGTGCATGGAGCACAGCCAGGTCTTGTTTTTTTCTTTTCCTTTGCTTAATCGGTTTCCGCAGCAGCCGCATATGAGCAATGAAGTGAAGGGATTATCTGATCGTATGCCTCGACCCTTTTTTACCGATTTTATGACGGTTAACGCCCGATAATACTGTTCCCGACTGATAATCGCCTCATGCGTGTCGGGGATTACCTGCTGTAGTTCTGGCGGTACCTGCTTTACATGATTGCTGCCGACACGTACAACATGTGACTTAAACGGCACGGTATCCCCAGTGTAAATGCGATTGAACAATATATTCCGAACTGATTCATAGCTCCATGAGGAGCGAGTCTTATATTTCCCCCTAATATCGGCAAGGTAAACGGATGGCGTCGGTATTGATGCTGTATTTAGCCTCTGCGCGATATTGGTTACGGTAATCCCTGCTGCGGCCCATTCAAATATCTGTCTGACTACCTGCGCAGCCGGCTCGTCAATCACAATCGTATTCCGCACGTCACCTTTTTTATAGCCGTAAGGAGCCGTTCCGTAAACAAACTCACCGCTCAGCTTTTTCAGATCAACAGCACTTTTAATTTTCCTTGAAATGTCTTTGGAGTACATTTGGTTGATCAGGTTGCGTATTGCCAGTTCAAGCCCGCCGGTCGATTCTCCGAGTTCCATACTATCAAACTGATCGTTTATGGATATGAATCGAACATTGTAAACCGGAAAAATACATTCAAGATAATGTCCGGCCTCCAAATAGTTACGAGCAAATCGAGAAAGATCACGCACAATAATCGTCCGCACTTTCCCGGATTCGACCAACTTTATCAGTCGATTCATTCCGGGACGGTTCATCGTTGTCCCGCTGTAGCCGTCATCTACGATTTCCAAAAGACGATCCACGGAGAGCCCGTTGCTGCGCAGATACTGTTTGATGCATGTACGCTGCGATTGAATGCTGCAGCTTTCATCTATGCTGCCGTCTTCGACATCGCCGTCTTCTTTTGATAATCTCACATACGAAATATCCATTAGCTCATCCAACCTGACGCACCTTCTCCACACAGTTCTGCAGTTCAGAAATCGACCTATACGGATCACTGAAATTGAAAACAATGGTGATACTCCGGTTACTATGAACCTGAATCTCCTTTATAAGCAGTTTCAGAATTTCCGGCGTAAGAGTCGGCAGAGATTGATACTCCTTCATATTACATATCCACTCCTGTGTAACAGATAATTTTTTCTGCACGGCATTCTTTCTTGCGGCTGCCTCTTCTTCCGCATTCAATAGGTCCTTCAACTGCTGAGAATACTTTGCCTTCATATACTCATACTCATTCCGGTCAATCATCCGCTCGGTTAAATCAGTAAGAAGGCGTTCCATTCGATTCTCTACTTTTTGCCGCTTCGCAGTGATACTCTCAGAGTTTTCTGTCGCTTCAGTAAAGACCTGCTTTGTTTTCGGTGAATTCTTGATACTTACAACAAGCTGCTCAATATCCACAGCCACCTTTATTTGCTGATTCATTGCATCCTTGACCACAGCATAGATTTGTTCCTGCCTAACATAGTGGCTTGTACAGTGTGTGCGCTCAGAATACCGATAGGTATTGCAATCATAAAAAATGCGGCTCGGAGTATCCGCACCTACCCGTGCGCAGCCTTTGCCTGCTGACATGAGGCTGTGACAATCGGCACAATAAACCAATCCCCGAAACAAATCTCTGTAATCTTCTTCTGCACCATTCCGTTGAACATAGTGCTTTCGCTTTTCAAGCTCCTCAAAGTTTACTTTCTGAACCTGATCAAATAATTCTTTAGACACAAGTGCCGGATGTGCATTCTCAATGATTTTCCATTCTTCCTCGGGACGCCGTTTTTTATCGAGGCCAACTTTGCTCCGCATTACCTTGCCATGAATACGACAGCCGATATACACTGCATCTTGCGTGATTTTGCGCACAGTGCCTCGTATCCACAATGCGCCCTTATACTTTCCCGCCATGGTCACACCACGCTCATAACGAATTTTTCCGGGGCATGGAATCCCCTCTAAATTCAATTCTCGACATATACCGTTAAAGCTGACCCTGTCAGCCCGCATTTGAAAAATCCGTAAAACAATCGGGGCTGTCTCCTCGTCGACCTTAAATGTATTGTTTTTCGGATCTCTGATGTATCCGTATGGAATGCTGCCTGCAGAAGGCAGGTATTCACCACTGTCCATTTTTGCGTGTATAGACGAGCGGATTTTTTGGGAGATGTCCTTGACATAGTAGTCATTCATCACCATTTTCAGCGGAAGTGTCAAGGCCGACGAGTCAGCGTTCGGTTCGGAACTATCATACTCGTCGTTAATACAAATCAGCCGCACTCCCATTTCCGGGAATATGCGTTCAACCAAATTGCTCGTCATTACAAAATGGCGTCCCAATCTGGAAACATCCTTCACAATGACGCAGTTGATCCTGCCGGATTTTATATCCTCAAACATTCTCTTAAAGTCAGGGCGTTCAAAATTCATTCCCGTATAGCCATTGTCTGAATATGTGTCAACAAGTACAATGTCTGCTCTGGTCGAAAGAAAATGATTGCCGATTTTCTTTTGGTTTCCAATCGAATTTTGTTCCGGGTCATCACCATCCACTACAGAATGACGACCGTAAAGACCGGCATTCCACATCCTATTTTTTGTGTCGGATATTATCAGGGCGTTATTGGCCCGACTTTTTCGTGCCATTTCAGCTCACCTCCTTCGGCTGAAGAATTTCCTTATAATAAGCCAGTTCATTCCTGAAATTAAAATCAATTCGGATATGCTTATCCTCATAAACATAGACTTTATCAACAAGGGTAATAACAACCTCTCTTGAAAGCTCTGTAATGCCTTTGAATTTTGCAATAGATGCCATCCAATCCCGTGGCGTGGTATTTGTCAGCGATTTCTCTCTGTCGGCAGATAACTGTCGGATTACATCCTCAGTTTCCTCAATCATCCCAGCATATTTGCTCCGCATTTTCTCATATTCATCCCGATCGATCAAATCGTCGTTGAGGGCCTCATATAATTTCATGCGGAAATCACGGTACCGGTCGAGTTCGCTGTTTTTCTGAGCAATCGACAAATCCAAGCGCTTAATATGGGCATTTTCAATTTTGCTTTTTCCCATTGCGTTCAGCAACTCATCGGTATCTAAAATAATCTCAATCTGTTTGATAATTGCCCGTAAAACGGTCCGTTCCAATTTGCTTTGTTCAAAGCTATGGCTGCTACAGCCGTTTCCTCTTTTGTTGGCCGAGCAAACATAATAGCGGAATGTTTTGTTTCCGCGCCTTACTGTCCTGCGCAGCATAGCAGCCTTACAATCAGCACAGAACACCATACCGGACAGCGGATATACGATATCGTTTTGAGGTGCTGTCCGAGTATCCCGTTCCAGCATACGCTGCACAATCATGAAAGTCAGAGGATCAATGATCGGGTCATGGTTATTCTCCACGACTACCCAATCCTTTTCTTCGCGCATCCGCATTGTTTTGATTTTATAATTCGGCGTTCCACGTTTGCCTTGAACCAGTTTCCCAATGTAAATGGGGTTTGTCAGTATCCTGCTAACCGTCACGGCAGACCAGTACGATTTGGAAGAACTTTTGAAGCCTGTTTTGTACTTCAGTCCCTGACTCTTTTTATAGTCCGCCGGCGAAAGAACCTTTTCGTTGTTCAGAAAGTCTGCAATTGCCTGCTGATTATATCCTTGAAACTTCAATGAAAAAATGCCCCTGACAACCTCGGCTGCATAATCGTCCACGACAAGCTTATGCTTATCATCAGGAGATTTACAATACCCATAGTTGGCAAAGGCACCTAAAAACTCGCCATTGCCACGCTGAATCTGAAATTGCTTTCGCAGTTTCTTTGATAACTCGCGGCAATAGGCCTCATTCATTATATTTTTTACCGGAATAATAATATCGTCGCCGGCACGACTGTTTTCGCTGTCTACCTCATCATTGATGGCAATAAAACGTACACCAAAAGACGGGAAAATCATCTCAAGATACTTTCCCGTTTCAATATACTCTCTTCCAAGTCTGGAGAGATCTTTAACAATAACGCAGTTTACTCTTTTTGATTGTATCGCATCCAGCACATGACGAAACCCGGGGCGGTCGTAGTTCGTCCCGGTATAACCATCGTCCTGAGCTTCCTCGATTAAGTGAATATTGGGGTGTTTCTGAAGATACGCCCGCACCAACTTGCGCTGATTTGCAATGCTGTCACTTTCGTGCTTTGCACCATCATCCTTTGATAGACGATAGTATGCAATTGCATCATATTCTTCTGAATCGGGCGTCATTTGCTTGTCAAAATAAAGCGCCATAACAAACCTCCTAAATATCTCAGGAAATTTGTTTCCGGTGCCTGCCCGGATGGATGACCGTCCACCCTCATTGACCACATTTATTATGCATTAAAACCGCGCATTTGTCAATGAGAACACATACACTACCACAACTTTCCTGATGTGCGATCCATACTGTTTGCGTAAGCTAAAAGCCGATCTTGCAGGCTTATTTCAGTATCTGTATAACCGATTTCCACCACAATGCCATCGTCTAAATAGCGGTACGGATTGCCGATTTGAGCAACATAGTCCTGTATTCTCTCCTTGCGAGGAATGGAAGTGTCGATTACCACATTCTTTATCTCTCTGAGGGAAGAACGTTCCGCATTGGAATCCGCAAACTCATTCATCTGTCTACTCCTTTCTTTCGTAAGTAATTATTGCCATTTTAGCCTTTCCTATTCAACTATTGAGATTTTAACGTCCACCGGCGTCTGCAGCGAACAGGTCCACAGAAATTTCATCTCCCCTATAGTATGAAGTTCAGATAACTTCTCCTCAACGATGCTCCGTATCAATCGTTCCATTTGATTGCGGTCGAAGGCGGGAGCAACCTTAACCTCTTTGCGTATTTACAACGGGAATACGCATTGCAGGGTAAAATAAGCATGAAAAAAGGACAAAGCCGAAGCTCTGTCCTTCATCAGTTGAGATTCGTCAGATTCTATCCAGAAGCTCAGCCGGCCTGATTGCCGTCACTTTGCTTTCTGAAAAATCTTTCATGTTTCTCGTAACAATATAGTTTGCCTTTATCCGTGTTGCGCAGGCACTCTGTATGGCATCCTCATAATCCTTAAACCTCATATCAGCTGCTTTTTTCAGATCATCAGCTTTCAAATCAGCTACTGAGAATTTGAGACTGCCCACACTGTATCCCGGCACAGTGTGGGCGGCTTTTTCATTTTCGTCATAAATGCAGTTCCGAATTATTTTATCGTCTCGCTGTTGTTGATGACCGACGCGGAATAAAGGAACAGCGCATCGTCCGCTTTCGTGAAGTCAATCAGTTTTCCGAGAGAGGAGGGCGAGATATAGCGGATATCGACAAGCGTTATTTCGGAATAGCCCGCTGTAAGAAGCGGTGCTATACTGCTGCCGAACGAATCCCGGAAAACGATGAGCCGACCTTCCTTCGCGGCATTCGGATTTGTGATCCTGATGATTGAGCGTGCGCCGCCGAGGAACATTTCATAAGGATCTCTGCCTGCGGCAGCGCTGAGGTCATAAACAGGAATGTCCGACGATGTTTCGGCATTATACACTTTAAGGCCTCGTATCACGGCGTTATCAAGATAGAAAAATCTCTCCGGCGCGTGTGGAAGGGCTGCCTGACCGTAATAGACGCCGTAAAAAGAAACGCCCGCGTCATGCTTTTCACACTGTCCTATCCGCTCCGCACCCAGTTTGTCCGCAATTTCGTCGGCAACCTTCAGTATTCTTTCCTGGCGCCAGTGTGAATCGGTGTAATAGAAATCATCCGCCGACAGAAGACCTGAAATATCAATATACTTTGCCTCCGGAAATCCGTTTCTGAGGCGTTCGACAAGAGCCTTGTAATCCTTGTCGGGATAGCCGTTTGGCGATGCGATAAAAACATTTTTATCAGGTATCACCGACAAATATGTTTTTACTCCGGGACTTTTCAAGTAAGTGTCATATACATACCGAAAACGCTGTGCGGCACGATTGACCGAGTCGAAATCCGTCGGAAAATCCAGCTTTGAGAGGTGCTCTCCGACGGAATAAAGTCCGTTGTTATCCTTTTGCATAAACACCTTTGCATTTGCGGCGGCTTTGAGTGTTCGAAAGCCGTCCCGCAGCGGAAACTGGTCGAGCATATAGTTTTCAAAGTCGTTCATAAAGCTGCCGCTTGCAACCGACGAAAAGGACAGCGCAGGGCTTTTCGCAAGATGCCGTCTTTCGACTGTCGATTCATCGGCATCGGGCAAAATCCAAAACAAAGCAGCAAAAACCGCAAGGAAACCAAGTGACAAAACCAATGTAAGTATTTGTTGGGCTTTCTTCATAATACTCCTCCGGGGAAAGGTTTGAATCTGCAAGTCAGAACCGGAAATAAACAAACGGATTGAACGAACCGTCGATCAGATACGCCGTGCATACGGCAATCGAAGCGACCGTCGCTATCGGCGTTAAAACGGCAAGAACCCTGCTTCCGCCCGCCGTCCCTCCGATTTTCTCATAAATACGTTTGGGCAGGGGGGTTGCGCCGAGCGCAGCTATAATAAGCAGCACGAGATTACTTTTCAGATAATAAAGCGACGCCGTGTTCGCGGCGGGGATTCCGGCAAGCCCGAACAGGGACTTAAAGCTCATAAATGCGTCGGCAATACTTGCCGAATCGAACAGTACGAAACCGAGCACGACAAACAGCATCGTGTAGATGTGCATAACCACGGCATGCCGTCTTTTCGGGTGCAGAATATATTTTTCAAACAGTAAGAGCAGCGCATATTGCAGCCCCCATAGAATGAAATTCCACGAAGCTCCGTGCCAAAAGCCGGTAGCTGCCCAGACGACAAGAATGTTAAAAATGTGCCGTGTAGGCTTTACACGGTTTCCGCCGAGAGGAATATAAAGGTAGTCGCGAAACCAACTGCCGAGAGAAATATGCCAACGGCGCCAAAACTCCGTAATGCTTGAGGAAATATAAGGGTAGTTGAAGTTCTCGGAGAAGCGGAACCCGAAAATGCGCCCCAGTCCTATCGCCATATCGGAGTATCCCGAAAAGTCGAAATAGATGTGCAACATATATGCTGCGGCGTATAGCCAATAAAACAGCACGGTTTTCTCACCGTACGCCTTGAATTCGGATACGAGAAGTGCCGCCGAATTTGCAAGAAGTATCTTCTTTGCAAGACCGATGGAAAAGCGCGTAATCCCCTCCGACGCGTCGGCAAGCGTTGTTTTCCTATTTTTCAGGCTTCCGGCAATGTCGGAATAGCGGACAATGGGACCGGCTATCAGTTGCGGGAACATCGCCACATACATCGCAAGATCGATAAAATTGCGCTGTGCCGGCACATCGCCGCGATAAACATCTATGACATAGCTCAGGATCTGGAATGTATAAAAACTGATACCTACCGGCAGAGCCTCCTTCAGAAGCGGGATGGAAAGACCTGTTACCGCATTGAAATTTCCGATAAAAAAGTCCGCATATTTGCAGTATGCAAGCAGGCCGAGACTGGCGCCCGCCGAAACGGCAAGCGCCAGCTTGGCAATTTTCGTCCCGCGAAAGCGTTCAACGAGAAGCGCGGCAACGTACGACTGCGTTACCGCCGCAAGCATAAAAACGAGATATTTCGGCTCTCCCCAACCGTAGAATAACAGGCTCGCAAGAAGGAGAACGGTATTCTTCACCCGGTCGGGAACAACGAAATACACGAGCAGAACGCACGGCAGGAAGCAGTACAGGAACGTTATACTTGAAAACAGCATGGCTCTGTCTTATGCGACAGGCACATCGAAAAGCTGTTTTGCCGAACTGTATTCAGCCGACAGCTTTGCGATAAAGGTGTCTGTCAGTTCACCGGCGCCAAACACGGAAACGATATAATCGCCGATGGTCAGGATAACGAGCTTCTCGGGGAATCCGCACAGCCATTGGCGTGCAAGAATGTTCTCTTTTATTTTACCTGCAAGCGCTTCGACGTTTCCGGAGTCTTTAACATGGTATACACCGCAGGAAAAGTTGTTCTGATTCAGCATATGCATAAGCGATGCGGCATCGTCGATCTCGGAAGCGTTCGCCTTCGGGAAGCCAAGCTCAAAGTCAAGGGCTTCTGCATCGGAAACATCGAATTTGCCGGGCATATCTTCCTTCATGTGTTTTTCGGAACCGCCTGTTGCGGGGAATTTTTCGTCGGCCGAATACTTGCTCCAGACCTTTTCAAGAATTTCCAATGCGCTTTTAGGCTGATTTGTTTGAGCGCCGGCGGGCGACGTCGCACCGCCTTCGGAGCCCTTATTGGTGCAGGCGGCAAGTGAGAGAACCATAACGGCAGCGAGGAGAAGTGCAAGAATCTTTTTCATAATTGGATTTTCCTTTCTCTGTCAAATATTTGTTGTTTACATATTATTACCAAAAAAATCGGCATTCAGATAAGCTGAATACTGCATAACTGCTCCGACATCCACATACAGAATGTACGAATATACATCCTCATATTCGTCGGCTTCGACCGATCGCAGGCGGTAGCCGTAGCCCCAGACCGTCTCGATCTGCACCCTGCTGTCTGCCGAGGAGAGCTTGCTGCGTAGCCTCCGCTACTTTGTTTTCATGTCCGTCGGGAGCTTCACCGCGATAGTCGTCCCCCTTTCCGAGCTTTCCTCGACCCGGATCTCACCGCCGTGCAGTGCGACAATCTCCCACACCAACGAAAGTCCCAATCCCACGCCGCCGTTTTCCCTGCTTCTGGATTTATCCACCCTGAAAAAGGGTTGAAAAATGCTTTCTCTGTATTTCTCCGGTATGCCGCAGCCGGTATCTGTGACCCGAATGACTACCCGATTTTTTTCATCGGTAATCATAATACGCACCGTTCCGTTCGGGCGATTGTAGCGTATAGAATTTTCGGTCAGATTAAAAAGCATACGATAAATCAGCGTGTCACTGCCGATCATAACTCCGTTGCCTTCACTTTCAAGGATTATGCCGTTTCTATCCGCAAGCGGAGCAAGGTCGGCAAGGATCTCCTCAGCCATAGGTGCTAATTCAATACGGTCAGTGCAGGGTACCGTCTTGAGCTCACTCATTTCAAGCAGCGTCTTCGTCATTTGCGTCATACGTTCGGTCTGCTCGCGCAGCAGGCGCAGAAAATCCGCCGTTTCCGGCAATACCTCGGGATGCTCTGCGGAAAACAGTTCAAGCTGTGCCTGCATCAGCGAAAGCGGCGTGCGCAGCTCATGAGCGGCATTCCCCGTAAACTGCCGCTGCGCGGTAAAGCCTTCGTCAAGACGTTCAAGCATCTGATTGAACGACCGGCTGAACTGCCGGAACTCCGGCAGAACGTCTTCGTTGATCTTCATATCTGTCAGATTGTTCAGCTGAACCTTTTCCACTTGAGAAGCAAAAGTGCGCAGGGGCTTCAGCGCGTGTCCGCTTAAAAAGTACGCAAGCACACCGCCGAGGATCGTAACTGCTGCCGTGATGTACCAGTTAGTGGTGATAAATGATTCCTGCGCCCCGTGTACAACAATGGTCAATTCCTCGTCGAGCTTCTTTTGCCCGGGATCAAAATACTCAGGTTCTCCCCTGTCCGTATCCCCGTAGCTCGTAATATAAGAGCCTATGGAATCCATATAATGCCTGCCGGAATATCCGATCAGAACATTCATAAAAACACAGGTTGCTCCGATAAGAAGTACCGTCATTATGGTGATCCGCCATTGCAAGGACAGCTTTTTCACAATTTTTCTTCCTCCATAACATAACCTTCCCCGATTCGGTTGCGGACAGGGTCGAAACCAAGTGCGGCACGCAGCTTCTTCCGCAATGCGGAAATATGTACCCGAATCGAATTGCTGAAAGTATCCACGCTGTTGTCCCACACATGGTCAAGCAGCTCTTCCTGACTGACGGGTCGCCCCTGATTGAGCAGCAGATATTCAAGTATCCCGATTTCTTTTCGGGTAAGTGACAGCTCCTGTCCGCCAGCGGCGGCGATACGGGTCTTCGTGTCAAAGGAAAGCTCACCGCAGATAAGAACCACATCATTCTGTGTAAACTGACGACGGGTAAGACTGCGTATCCTTGCTTCCAACTCCTCTAAATGAAAAGGCTTTGCCAAATAATCATTGGCTCCGGCATCCAGCCCCTCCACCTTGTCAGCGACCTCACTGCGTGCCGAAAGAATCAGCACCTTTGTATCTCTGTCGGTTTGACGCAGCGTTCTGAGCACCGTCATCCCATCCGCCCCCGGCAGATTTAGATCCAGTAAAACAAGATCGTATCGCTCCACACCGAGCAGTTCGATCGCTTTGTTTCCGTCATAGCAAAAATCCACGCTGTAAGCGAGCCGTCTGAGACTGCGAACGATCGTCTCACATAACGCGCGTTCATCTTCAACCACTAAAATATGCATAGGAAATCTCCTTACGTTGTTTCTCCAATTCTTCGACTTTATTATACCACACGGATATAAGATTTTTGTTAAGTTTTCGTTCTTAACCGGAATTTTATATCCTCTATACTACAATGAGAGCACAAAAGAAAGGGGTGACCGAATTGATTCGATTAAAAAAAGCCGCATTTCAGGTTGCGCTGCTTATCTGCGGTGCTGCGATGCTGTTTTACGGAGCATGGCGAGGAGAGGCAGAGACCGTGCTGAGCAAGGCAATACGGCTGTGTTTGGAGTGTGTGGGAATTGGATAACAAAAATGCGAAGAAGAAAAAAGGCGGCGTATCGCAGTTTCTCTCACGCTTTCGTGGACTGTCCCAAGCAGGAGCAACACTGCTGACCAACCTTCATCTGCCCAATTTCTTGAAGGGCGGAATTTATCAAGGGAAAGGAAAGGCTGTCTGTGTACCGGGGCTCAATTGTTATTCCTGCCCGGCGGCATCGGGGGCCTGTCCGATCGGCTCATTTCAGGCAGTGGTGGGATCGTCGAAATTCAGCTTTTCCTACTACATCACAGGATTTCTCATTTTGCTCGGTGTGCTGCTCGGCCGCTTCATCTGCGGTTTTCTGTGTCCCTTCGGATGGTTTCAGGAGCTGCTGCACAAGATTCCGACCAAAAAGATCTCCACCAAAAAGCTGAAGCCACTGACCTACATAAAATACGCCGTTCTGCTTTTTATGGTGGTTTTGATGCCGATGCTTATCACAAACGATGTCGGTATGGGTGATCCGTTTTTCTGCAAATACCTTTGTCCGCAAGGGGTACTTGAAGGAGCGATACCTCTCGCCGCCGTCAATTCCGGCATACGCGCCGCACTCGGTGCGCTCTTTTCGTGGAAGCTCGGCATTCTGGTCGCGGTAATCTTGCTGAGTGTGCTTTTCTACCGCCCGTTCTGCAAGTGGCTGTGTCCGCTGGGCGCATTTTATGCGCTGCTGAACAAGGTATCGCTTTTCGGAATGAAAGTTGATAAACACAAATGCGTTTCCTGCGGAAAATGTGCAAAGGCATGCAAAATGGATGTGGATGTAACCAAGGCCCCCGACCACACCGAATGCATCCGCTGCGGCATGTGTATCCGTGCCTGCCCCACCAAGGCTGTAAGCTTCCGCTACGGCTTCGGCAAGGGAAAAGAAAGTGATTGTCCCGCCGAAAGGGCGGAATCAGCAAAACAAATATCTGATACAGAAAAGGAGTAAACACAATGAAAACAGCAAAAATTTTAACCGTATTGACCGTCTTCCTGCTGATATTCAGCCTTACTGCCTGCGGCACAAGCAAAGACAACAAGAAAGATGACGGAAACAAAAAGGCTGAAATTGCAGCTCTTATAGCAATGGAACCCGGCACGAAGGACGAAGCAACCGCGCTTCATCAAAAACTGATGGAGCAGGAAAACGCCATTCTTTCCGAAAACAGTGCTCTTTGGGAGAAGGTGTTTCTCTCAGCCAATAAAGGCATGGCGATGATCGAGGAAGGCGGAAACTACGGAGATTTCCTGCTGAAGACGATCGACAGCGCCAAGGACCAGTTCAAGGCGGATGAGCTGAAGCTACTTAACGAGGGCGCCGAACAGATCCGTGAGATTGAAGGAAAACTGACGGTTCTTGAGCAAAAGTTTCCCGGCTGCGGAAAAAAGCCATCCGACGGCGATATGAGCGTTCCGGCAGAGAACGGCAAACCGACAGGAAAAGGGGATCTGATGAAATTCCCCGCCTTTGACGGCAAGGATCTTGACGGAAACGAAGTGAAGAGCAGCACCCTGTTCGCGGGAAACACCGTTACCGTAGTAAATTTCTGGTTTACCACCTGCAGTCCCTGCGTGGGTGAGCTTGCTGACCTGGAAGCGCTAAACAAACAGCTTACCGAAAAAGGCGGCGCGGTAGTCGGAATCAACTCGTTCACTCTTGACGGGGATAAAACGGCGATAAGCGATGCAAAGGATATTCTGGCAAAGAAGGGCGTATCCTACAAAAACATTTGGTTCGACGCAAAAAGCGAAGCCGGAAAATTCACCTCCGGACTGTACTCATATCCCACGACCTATGTTGTTGACAAGAACGGCAACATCGTAGGCGAACCGATCGTCGGTGCGATAACCGCCACGAAACAGGCTGAGACGCTGCAAAAGCTGATCGACCAGGCCATTGCAAACAGTAAGGGCTGATGAGTATCGATCACCCGACACAGAGCCAATAACACATATTTCCGAAAAGGCGAGGGCGGATAGCCCTCGCCTTATATCATATGTCTGCTTCCGCCTCTTCTTTGCGATCTTCCCGGACCTGCCGTTCAAGCGCCGACTGCTTGGCAAGAATGGCGTTTACCTTATCGTACAGATCCTCGATCATGATCTCGGTCTTCAGGTTGACTTTATAATCATTTTCGGCGCGGTGGCGATCCTTTTCCTCCTGACGGTTCTGACTCATCATAATAAGCGGTGCCTGGATGGCCGCCACGCAAGACAGGACCAGATTCAGCAGGATAAACGGATACGGATCAAACGCCCCGGCTGCCAGCAGAACATTCACGACCATCCACAGGATCAGAACTCCGCTGAAGGAAAAAATAAATGCCCAGCTTCCGGCAAATTTTGCAATGGAATCCGCCGCACGCTGTCCCAGCGTATACTTTTCCTTTCCGCCTTCGGGCCGCACCGAGACCTTGCTGTCCGCCAGCAGATCCAATACCTCTTCATCCGTCATATCACGGCGGATATCGTTTAGGACTTCTCTTAACAGTTTTCTGTTTTCTTTCATGATAGCTATTCCTCTCTCCGATCCTTCTTTGCGTTACGCAAAAGCCTCTGCGGGCTTTTTAAGCAGCGAAAGGCTGTTCTTCACCACCCGGCTGACAAAGCGAATGATCTCCTCTTTGCTATACCGCTCGTAATCCTCCACGACAACATGCATCAAGCCGTTGGACAGATGGGTATACATCATTTCAAGCTCCGCATCCCGGGCCAAAGGCAGTTCCTTTTGCCAGTAAGCGATACTGTCTTTCTTTGCGAGCGCGATCATTCGCTTAAGGACCGTTGAGCTTGTATTTCCGATGATCAACGCACTGCAGGCCTCCCGATTCTGATCGATCATATCGTAAATAGCTTCGATAAGAGCCGTAACATCAAATGAGTTTACATAACGAAGGGACCGTTCAAACGCCCCGATAAGCTCGTTCTCGATGCTCTCCAGCAATGCAAAGCAATCGCTGTAATGTGCGTAGAAGGTTGCCCGGTTCAGCTGTGACAGCTCGCACACCTCTTTTACGGTGATCTTGTTGACCGGTTTTTCTTTCAGCAGCTTCAGTAAAGACTGCTTAAGCACCATCTGTGTATAGCGTTTTCTGGCATCTGTTTTTTCCATTCGAATTTCCTCCGAAAAAAGTTCACAAAGTTAGGCAACACTTACGAGAAAGATGTTGTTTTTCTTTCAGTTAGACCGTGAGTGCCGATTGCTTTTATCTTTTATATTCAGTATACTGTACTTGTGAAAGATAGTCAACACCTGTGCGGTTATCTCAAGGAGGTTTTCTCTATGTATAACAGATATTTGATCACCGGCGCCACCGGTTTTCTCGGTCGGGCGATCGTTGAGGAGCTGGTGCGCCGCAATGTACGGGTAGACGCATTGGTGCTGCACGATGACCCTTATGTGGCTTTGCTCCCGGAAAAGGTCCGTACGGTCATCGGCGATATATGCGATGATGACTCGCTTGAGCAGTTCTTTGCGGACACGGATAACAACACCTGCGTGATCCACTGTGCCGGCATCATCTCCGTCGCCTCCAGATCCGGCTCAAAGCTCTATCAGGTCAATATAGGCGGCACCTGTAAGGTTGTCCGGCAATGCTTGGAGCATCACATAGGAAAGATGATCCATGTCAGCTCTGTACACGCCATACCGGAAAAGCCGAAGAATTGCGTCATTACAGAGGATTGCGAGTTTTCTCCGGGACTTGTAGACGGCGATTATGCCAAAAGCAAAGCAGCTGCAACGGAAATGGTCTTTCGTGCAGCACGGCAGGGGCTTAACGTCAGCATTGTTTTTCCCTCCGGGATCATCGGCCCCGGTGATGTGATCGGCGGAAGCTTTACATCAATGGCAAAGTCCTTTCTCTCTGGGAAACTGCCCTTTGCCGTGCGCGGCGGGTATGACTTTGTAGATGTGCGGGATGTGGCAAAAGGGATTCTGGCTTGCGCGGAAAGCGGCGAGCAGGGCAAGGGTTACATTCTGTCCGGACATTACATCACCATCCGCAGGATGCTGCAGATCGTCGGAAAGGCTGCCAAGCGGATATACCGCCCCATATGTTTGCCGTTAAAAATCGCAGGGCTTGCGGCTCCGTTCTTTGAACGCCGTTGCCTGAAAGAAAAAAAGCCGCTTTTCTTCACCCCATATTCTATTGCCGTTCTTGGTTCAAACGGACGGTTTACCCATGCTGCCGCAACGGAGAGGTTCGCCTATCGGCCGCGCCCGATTGAGGAGACCTTGCGGGATATGACCGCCTGGCTTGTCAGCCAAAAGGCTAAAGTCGGCAGCGCCCTTTAAGAGGAATGTGTTCATTTATAAAATTATTCTGCCGGAGCACCTGACATCAAACGGCAAGGTGAATTATACGCTCGGTGACACCGTCACGCTTGATGCGGGTGACAGGACGCTTGACGGCAAAAGGCTGGGACAGGACACGCCCGTATGCACCTATAAGTTTATGACTTTTTCTACTGTCCGCTCAGCGATAACTCTTCATAAACCAAAAGGGCGGCAGAGAGTAAAACCTCTGCCGCCTAAACTATATCAGAACATCTGAACAGAAGAACTGTCCGGATCTTTTTGGTTTTCACTGTACTGTCCCTGCTTCTGTGCAGGTTGATTTGCGTTTTGTTGATACCACGATGTGAGCCAACACTGATAATGCATTTCATCAAGAATACGCAGGATTTCTGCCTGCTTAGGCAAGGAAACCTCAGTATCCATCGGATACGATTTATTGAAAACAAGGCAGCCGTAAGAGCCGGGAAGACGGTACAGCGCAAAGATATCCCCGTGCTTTTTGAAAAATCTCCATACCTTTGTCTTTTCCCAGCCCCAGCGCTGACCCAGTTTTTCCATAGTTAATATGGCGCCGTAATTGCCGTATTGAACAGCCGGCGCTATAAAAGAAAACGCATTGCCCGGTTCTTCTGATACTGTGTGGCACCAGAGATCCAGCCATGCGTCTGCTGCATATAAAAACTCCTTGCTGCATTTAGTAGTACCCCTATTATCCGTCAAATTTCCGGATTTATGCCGCAAGGGTCAATTTTTTCCGCCGTTTATCGGGGAGAGCGTCGTCATTAATTGCAGGAAAGTAAACTTTATTCAAAAAATTGATAGCCAGAAAAAATGGCATCCGGACGGCGCTCTGACCGTCCGGATGCCTTGGTATGCGGAGCGTTTATTTTACGCCGAACAGCAGGTCGCCGTATGTGGGGAAGGGCCAGTAGCCGGCAGCGGTTTGGGTTTCCGACTCGTCGGCCACGGCTCGCAGCTCACCCATGGCGGGAATGATCTCGCCGCAGATGAAGGCCGCCTCCTCGGTGGCGCTGCGGAGGGTATCCAGCTGCACCAGCTTTTCCTCCAAAGCGTCCACCCGTCCATCCATGGTGTCCACCAGAGAGGTCAGCCTGTGCAGCAGCTTTTTCTCATAGCCGCAGGACAGTTCTGCCGAAACGGCGCGCTTGGCGGCGGCAGCCGTGGCCAGGTCGGATACATATTCCTCCACCGCCGGCAGGATCTCCTTTCGGGCCATGTCCACCATGGTCAGCGCCTCGATGCGGACGGTCTTGCAGTAGTTTTCCAGCTGGATCTCATAGCGGGAGCGAAGCTCGGACTCCGTGAAGACCTTGTGTCGCATCAGCATGGCCATATTGTCCTTCTGGATCAACATGGGAATGGCGTCCGGCGTGGTGCGCAGATTCAGCAGACCCCGCTTTTCGGTGGCCTCCTTGATCCAGGCATCGTCATAGCCGTTGCCGTTGAAGATAATGCGCTTGTGCCGGCGAATGACCCGCTGGATCAGATCGTGGAGCGCCACGCTCAGGTCGGCGGCAGACTCCAGCTCGTCGGCGTACTGCCGCAGGGACTCGGCCACCGCCGTGTTCAGCATGATGTTGGCGCAGGCAATAGAGTTGCTGGAGCCAAGCATACGGAACTCGAACTTATTGCCGGTGAAGGCGAAGGGCGAGGTGCGGTTGCGGTCGGTGGTGTCCCGGAAGAAGTGGGGCAGCACATCCACGCCCAGCTTCAGTTTCTTCTTTTCCACGCCGGCGTAGGCTGCGTCCGTCTCCAGCGCCTCCAGAATGGCGGTAAGCTCGTCGCCCAGAAACACGGAGACCACGGCGGGGGGCGCCTCGTTGGCGCCCAGCCGATGGTCATTTCCGGCGGTGGCCACGGCGGCTCGCAAAAGCCCCTGATAATCGTCCACAGCCTGCACAACGGCCACCAAAAACAGCAGGAACTGGGCGTTTTCATAGGGCGTCTCCCCGGGAGAGAGCAGGTTGACGCCGGTGTCGGTGGAGAGGGACCAGTTGTTGTGCTTGCCCGAGCCGTTCACGCCCGCGAACGGCTTTTCGTGCAGCAGGCACACCAGACCGTGCTTGGCGGCCACCTTCTGCATGATCTCCATGGTCAGCTGATTCTGGTCGGTGGCGATGTTGGTGGTGGTGAAAATGGGCGCCAGCTCGTGCTGGGCGGGAGCCACTTCGTTGTGCTCTGTCTTGGCCAGAATGCCCAGCTTCCAAAGCTCCTGATTCAGATCGGCCATGTAGGCCGCCACCCGAGGCTTGATGGCGCCGAAATAGTGGTCGTCCAGCTCCTGCCCCTTGGGGGGCTTGGCTCCGAAGAGGGTCCGGCCGGTGTAGATGAGGTCGTGACGATTATCGTACATCTCTTTATCAATGAGGAAATACTCCTGCTCCGCGCCCACGGAGGGCAGCACGCGCCGGACGCTTTCGTTTCCGAACAGCTTCAAAATGCGCAGCGCCTGCCGGTTCAGCGCCTCCATGCTGCGCAGCAGGGGCGTCTTTTTGTCCAGCGCCTCTCCACCGTAGGAGCAGAAGGCCGTGGGGATGCACAGGGTCGTCCCCTTAATAAAAGCAAAGCTGGTGGGATCCCAGGCGGTGTAGCCCCGCGCCTCAAAGGGGAAGGAGGAGGCATCCGGCTCGCCCTTGATAAGCTCCTTGCCGGAGAACTCCATGATGACCCGTCCGTCGGGGGCGGGACTGATGAAGCTGTCATGCTTTTCCGCGGTGATTCCGGTCATGGGCTGGAACCAGTGGGTGAAATGGGTGGCGCCGTGCTCCACCGCCCAGTCCTTCATGGCCGAGGCCACGGCATCGGCCACGGTGGGATCCAGCCTTGCGCCCTTTTGAATGGTCTGCTTCAGGGAACGGTATACATCGGCGGACAGGCGTGCCTTCATCACGCGGGTATCAAAAACAAGGCTTCCAAAATATTCCGGTACAGTTGTCATAACAGATTCATCCTTTCCGAAAAAATAAAAAAAGAGACACTGCGTCCGGACAGGGGGGATCCCCTCCGAGACGCCGGTGTCTCTTAACATGGCCGAATATACACCCGAGGGCTGCAAAAGTCAATGAAAAAATGCGGAGTCTGCGCATTTTTGAACATTCTGCCACAATGTGAAAAAAAGCAACAAAGAAATTTTTGCAATATAGACGATTGAAAAATGCAAAATCAGGGGATATACTATGTCCGAACGACGGAGTTCTGCAAGTGAGATTAAGTTCTCTTGCAAAACTGCGCCGTTTTTTATTATTATAGGAGCTGATTTTATGAATAAACAGGAAGGCCGGATACGCATCCCCTCCGGCTGCGCCATTTCCGCCGTTATCTCCCGCGACGGAAAGCGCATGACCGGAGAAAAGATCATCGAGAGCATGCGCCCCATGCACGACCGCTCCAACGGGCTGGGCGGCGGCTTTGCGGCCTACGGCATTTATCCGGAGTACAAGGACTTTTTCGCCCTGCATATGTTCCTGGAGGATCGGGCTGCCCGAAAAAGCTGCGAGGCTTTTTTGCGGGAGACCATGGAGATCGTCCACATGGAGCGCATCCCCATCCGCACGACGCCGGCCATCACCAATGAGCCGCTGATCTGGCGCTTTTTTGTCTCGCCCCTGCGCAGCACTCTGGCCTCCATGCAGATCGACGAGGAGGAGTGCGTCACCCGCGCCGTCATGGCCATCAACACGCGCATTCAGGGCGCCTATGTGTTTTCCTGCGGCAAGAATATGGGCGTGTTCAAGGCGGTGGGCTATCCCGAGGATGTGGGCTACTTTTACCGGCTGGAGGACTACGAAGCCTATAGCTGGACAGCCCATGGCCGCTACCCCACCAACACCCCCGGCTGGTGGGGCGGTGCGCATCCCTTTGCCCTGCTGCAATACTCCATCGTTCACAACGGCGAGATATCCTCCTACGACACCAACCGCCGCTTCATGGAGATGTTCGGCTACAAATGCACCCTGCAAACGGATACGGAGGTCATCACCTATATCGCCGATTACCTGCTGCGCCGGCAGAAGCTGACGCCGGAGGAGCTGGCCTCCGTCATCGCCGCCCCCTTCTGGAGCACCATCGACCGAAAGCCGCCCGAGGAGCAGGAGAAGCTGCGGTATCTCCGCAAGATGTTCTCCAGCCTGCTGATAACGGGGCCGTTCTCCATCGTGCTGGGCTTTGAGGGCGGGCTAATGGCGCTGAACGACCGGCTGAAGCTGCGCAGCATGGTGGTGGGCGAAAAGGACGACAAGGTCTATATCGCCAGCGAGGAGGCTGCCATCCGCGTCATGGCGCCGGATGCGGAGAATATTTACGCGCCGGCCGGCGGCGAGCCGGTGATCGTTCGCGTAAAGGAGGGGAAATTCTAATGGGGATCGACTATATTTATCCGCCCTTTGAGGTCGTCCGCGATCCTGTGCGGTGCATAAACTGCCGCCTGTGCGAAAAGCAGTGCGCAAATGGCGTACACGGCTTTGACAAGGAGCGGGGGTTCATGACCGCCGACGAGAGCAGGTGCGTGGACTGCCAGCGCTGCGTGTGCTTCTGCCCCACCCACGCCCTGAAGATCCGCAAAAGCGACTGCACCCTGCGGGACAATGCCAACTGGGACGAGGACACCGTGCAGGAAATTTACAAGCAGGCCGGAAGCGGCGGCGTGCTGCTCTCGTCCATGGGGAACCCCAAGCGCTATCCGGTGTATTGGGACAGGATCCTCGTCAACGCATCTCAGGTGACCAATCCGCCGGTGGATCCCCTGCGGGAGCCTATGGAAACGAGGGTGTTTCTGGGGCGGAAGCCCGACAGCATCCGGCGGGACGAAGCGGGGCAGCTTGTCTGCACCCTGCCGCCGCAGATCGAGCTGTCCATGCCGGTGATGTTTTCCGCCATGAGCTACGGCTCCATCAGCTACAACGCCCACGCCTGTCTGGCGCAGGCGGCGCAGGAGCTGGGCATCTGCTATAACACCGGCGAGGGCGGGCTTCACGAGGATTTTTATGCCTATGGCGACAGCACCATCGTTCAGGTGGCCTCCGGCCGCTTCGGCGTGCACAAGCAGTATCTGGAGGCCGGCGCCGCCATTGAGATCAAGATGGGGCAGGGAGCCAAGCCGGGCATCGGCGGCCACCTGCCCGGTGCGAAGATCGTGGGCGATGTGTCCCGCACCCGCATGGTGCCCGAGGGGACAGACGCCATCTCTCCCGCCCCCCACCACGACATTTACTCCATCGAGGATCTGCGCCAGCTGGTGTACTCCTTA
>ERZ780044.121-NODE-121-length-21779-cov-3.49536_pt1 | contig 21779 bp, 17 predicted proteins | sample MGYA00511849_ERZ780044 | MGnify/ENA primary metagenome ERZ780044 (study PRJEB29588, sample SAMEA2152467) | human gut metagenome | biome: human gut; feature: human-associated habitat; material: faeces | place: Denmark | collected 2008/2010 ...
AAGAAGGCGCATCGTGTATTACGACACACCTTCGTTTTTATTTCTTAGCCTCACCTCTTTTTCCTCACAGTCAAGGAATTGTTCCCCAGTGAGAAACTGTAATTTTCCCGGTATATAAAAAGAAAATCCCCGAAAACAATAGCTCCCGGGGATTTTCATTACCTTTATTATAAAATCGATATTATTCCTTGATATCTTTTAGCTCCCAAGCCAAAGCACTGGCACCCAATACAGCAGCATCAGAATCTTTCAGTTCAGAAACGAGCAATTTTGTCTTACCTTTATAAATATTCAGTACATTATCATCGATTGACTTCATAATCGGTTTCATGATATAATCGCCTGATTTAGCCAAACCTCCGAACAATACGATTGCTTCAGGACTGGAGAATGCAATAGCATCTGCCAAAGCTTCACCCAGAATATTTCCTGTAAACTCGAATATTTCCTGTGCCAGTTTATCTCCTTGTACAGCAGCGTCATATACATCTTTTGAAGTGATACTTTCTGCCGGAATGTTACGAAGCAAGCTGGCATCAGTACGAGCAGCTAGAAATTCACGGGCTGTACGGGCTACACCAGTAGCCGAGCAGTAAGTTTCCAAACAACCTTTACGGCCACAACCACAGATACGACCGTCACGACGGGCAATCACGTGCCCCAATTCACCGGCAAAACCGTCATGGCCATACACCATTTGACCGTTGATAACAATACCGCTACCTACACCGGTACCCAGGGTAATCATGATAAAGTCTTTCATACCACGGGCAGCACCATAAGTCATTTCACCGATAGCAGCTGCATTAGCGTCATTGGTCAAAGCCGTAGGAATACCCAATCTTTCTTCAAACATAGCAGCCAACGGAAGAATCCCTCTCCAAGGCAAGTTTGGAGCGAATTCAATAGTTCCCGTATAGTAGTTACCATTCGGAGCACCCACACCGATACCTCTGATCTTATCGACACCGCCATTAGCGATAATCAACGGAAGCAGATTCTTGCAAACTTCGTCAGCATATTCTTCGGCAGTAGGATAACCGGCAGTTTTGATTGAGCTGCTGGCAATAATAGTTCCGCGTGCGTCAACAATTCCAAAGACGGTGTTCGTTCCGCCTATGTCAATACCTACTACGTAGGGCTTTTCCATGTTTGAATTCATGATACTTTTATTTAAAAGGGTTAGTTAATCATTAAGTTTACTGCACACAAATTACGTAAAGAAGATTGAGTCTACAAAATGTTTTTAGAAAAAAGTTCGGCCACCTTGCAACTTTTCGTATCTTGAAGCCGTCTAATAGTAGAAATTTATTAGAAAACAGGAACTAAATAAAGAAAATTGTGATACAACTAACGGACATCAACAAGACCTACAACAACGGAGCACCCCTCCATGTACTTAAAGGCATTAATCTCACTATCGGACGAGGTGAATTTGTTTCTATCATGGGAGCATCCGGGTCTGGGAAATCAACCTTACTTAATATATTAGGAATACTTGATAACTACGATACCGGAGATTATTATCTGAACAACGTACTTATCAAAGACTTGAGCGAAACCAAAGCCGCCGAATACCGGAACCGTATGATCGGCTTTATTTTCCAGTCATTCAACTTAATTTCCTTCAAAGACGCCGTAGAAAACGTTGCACTTCCTTTATTCTATCAAGGGATCAGCCGAAAGAAACGAAATGCACTTGCACTAGAATATCTCGACCGATTGGGACTGAAAGACTGGGCGCACCATATGCCCAACGAAATGAGCGGCGGTCAGAAACAACGTGTAGCTATCGCCCGCGCACTCATCACCCAACCGCAAATTATCCTGGCCGACGAACCGACGGGAGCATTGGACAGCAAAACTTCAGTAGAAGTGATGCAAATCCTGAAAGACCTGCATAAAATGGGAATGACGATTGTAGTGGTCACCCATGAAAGCGGAGTGGCCAACCAGACCGATAAAATCATCCACATCAAAGACGGTATCATTGAACGAATTGAAGACAACATCGATCACGACGCTTCTCCTTTCGGCAAAAACGGTATCATGAAATAAATCAAAATATACTACTATACAAACGATATCATGATTGACATCTGGCAAGAAATTTATAGTACTATCAAACGCAATAAGCTGAGGACCTTCCTTACGGGATTTGCCGTAGCATGGGGAATATTCATGCTTATCGTCCTATTGGGTGCAGGCAACGGACTGATTCATGCATTCGAGCAATCGGCTTCGGAACGGGCGATGAACTCTATCAAGATTTTCCCGGGTTGGACAAGTAAATCCTACGATGGATTGAAAGAAGGAAGACGGGTGCAACTGGACAATAAAGACGTAGACGCTACCAACCGGTATTTCCCGGATCATGTCATCAATACCGGTGGAACGGTATGGCAAGGAGGCGTAAATCTTAGTTTCGGGCAAGAGTATGTAAGCCTGAGTCTTTCCGGTGTATATCCCAATCATACGGAAGTAGAAGTTGTAAAACTCTTCAAAGGACGTTTCATCAACGAGATTGATATCAGGGAACGACGCAAAGTGATCGTGCTCCATAAGAAGACTGCTGAAATCTTATTCGACAAGACCCATACCGATCCTATCGGACAGTTTGTCAATGCCGGCAATGTGGTTTATCAAGTGGTTGGACTTTATAACGACAAGGGAGACAGCGGAGACAGCGACGCCTACATTCCTTTCAGTACTCTGCAAACCATTTATAATAAGGGTGACAAACTGAATAACCTCATCATGACTACCAAAAATTTGGAAACAATAGAAGCCAATGAGAAGTTTGAAACCTACTACCGCAAAGTTTTGGGAGCCAATTATCGTTTTGACCCGACCGACCATAGTGCAATTTGGATATGGAACCGATTTACCAATTATCTACAACAACAGCAGGGGTCGGCCATGCTCCGTATAGCGATTTGGGTTATCGGTATTTTTACATTACTAAGCGGAATTGTCGGAGTTTCCAATATCATGTTGATTACGGTAAAAGAACGTACCCGCGAATTTGGTATCCGCAAAGCACTCGGCGCCAAACCGCTTTCTATTCTTTGGCTGATTATCGTTGAGAGTGTCACTATTACCACAATATTCGGATATATAGGCATGGTGGCCGGTATCGGAGCAACCGAATGGATGAACAACGCTTTCGGCAATCAGACAATGGATACCGGAATGTGGACAGAAACGGTTTTTCTGAATCCTACTGTCGACATCAGAATCGCCATACAAGCTACACTCACATTAATAATAGCTGGAACATTAGCCGGATTGTTCCCTGCCCGGAAAGCAGTCAGTATCCGGCCGATCGAAGCACTTAGAGCAGATTAAGATTATGAGAATAGACATAGATACTTGTGAGGAAATCCTCATCACTATCACAAGAAATAAGACAAGAAGTCTGCTGACTGCATTCGGTGTGTTCTGGGGAATTTTTATGCTTGTAGCCCTTATTGGCGGCGGACAGGGACTGGAATATATGCTAAAAAAGAACTTTGAAGGATTTGCGACTAACTCCGGTTTCCTAGCTTCACAAAGGACAGGAGAAGCGTATAAAGGTTTTCGCAAAGGAAGGTGGTGGAATCTGGAATCTACAGATATCGAACGCCTTCGTTCGCAGGTCAAAGAAGTGGAAGTCATTACCCCCTCCGTTGCACGTTGGGGATCTAAAGCTGTATACGAAGATAAGAAATATGATTGCAGTGTAAAAGGACTATACCCCGATTATCTCCACATCGAATCACAGGAAATGGCGTATGGACGGTTTATCAATGAAGTTGATATACGCGAAGCGCGAAAAGTTTGTGTGATCGGCAAACGAATTTATGAAAGCCTTTTCAAACCGGGAGAGAACCCGTGCGGCAAATACGTGAGAGTAGACGGGATTTATTATCAGGTGATCGGGATGTCTTCTTCCGAAGGAGATATGAATATACAAGGAAGAGCTTCGGAAGCCGTCACTCTACCTTTCACCACCATGCAACAGGCTTATAATCTGGGAGGACAGATTGATGTAGTATGCTTCACAGCCAAACAAGGTGTCAAGGTGTCTGAACTGCAACCGAAAATGGAACAGATTATCAAAGCTGCCCATTATATCGCCCCTAACGACAAACAAGCAGTTATGTATCTGAATGCCGAAGCGATGTTTTCTATGGTAGACAACTTATTCAACGGCATTAATATATTGGTCTGGATGGTAGGATTAGGAACGTTACTAGCAGGTGCTATCGGTGTATCCAATATCATGATGGTGACCGTAAAGGAACGCACGACCGAAATTGGTATCCGCCGGGCTATCGGAGCACGTCCGAAAGATATCCTGCAACAGATTCTATCGGAAAGTATGGTACTCACCACGATTGCCGGAATGTTCGGGATTTCTTTTGCCGTAATGATATTGCAAGTAGCAGATATGCTAGCCAGTTCAAACGGAGGAGACAGCCATTTTCAAGTCAGCTTCGGATTAGCGGTCGGCACTTGCGCACTTCTGGCTGCATTGGGGATGTTAGCCGGCCTGGCACCTGCTTATCGGGCAATGGCTATCAAGCCGATTGAAGCAATCAGAGATGAGTAGAAGTTGAGTATTGAGAAGGAAGAGTTGAAAGTTGAATAAAGAATTAAAAATTAAACATATATAATCAAGATGAAAAAGTATCTGAAAATCGTATTATTGGTAATTGTTGCCATAATCCTCGTCGGAACGTTCGTATTCCTTTATCAGAAGTCGCGCCCGAAGGTTGTTGTCTACGAAACCCTCAAGCCGGAAGTGACTGATCTGCAAAAGACCACCGTAGCTACCGGAAAAGTAGAACCAAGAGATGAAATTCTAATCAAGCCCCAGATCTCGGGTATTATTGACGAAGTATACAAGGAGGCAGGACAAGCAGTGAGGAAAGGTGAGGTGATAGCCAAGGTAAAGGTTATCCCCGAACTCGGACAGTTAAACTCGGCAGAAAGCCGTGTCCGTCTGGCGGAGATTAATGCAACACAGGCGGAAACGGATTTTTCCCGCGTGAAGAAACTGTATGAGGACCAACTAATCAGCCAGGAAGAATATGAGAAAAGTGAAGTAGCCGTCAAACAGGCACGCGAAGAAAAGCAGACTGCCAAAGATAACCTGGAAATCGTAAAAGAAGGTATTACCAAAAACAGTGCTTCATTCAGCAGTACCATGATTCGTTCTACTATCGACGGACTGATTCTGGACGTACCGGTAAAAGCCGGAAACTCGGTGATCATGAGTAACACCTTCAATGACGGAACAACTATTGCTACGGTAGCCAACATGAATGATTTGATTTTCCGTGGTAATATTGATGAAACAGAAGTAGGCCGCATCCATGAAGGTATGCCGCTTAAGTTGACTATCGGAGCTTTACAAAATCTGACATTCAACGCGATATTGGAATATATATCTCCTAAAGGAGTAGAGACTAACGGAGCTAACCAGTTTGAAATTAAAGCTGCTATTTCAGTTCCGGACTCCGTACAGGTTCGTTCCGGTTATTCGGCGAATGCGGAAATTGTATTGCAGCGTGCCAATAAGGTACTGGCAGTACCCGAAAGCACCGTTGAATTTAAAGGTGATTCTACATTTGTATATATCATGACTGATTCCGTACCCGAACAGAAATTCCAACGTACACAAGTGACCACAGGAATGAGTGATGGTATCAAAATTGAGATTAAGAAAGGGGTGACTGCCAATGACAAAATTCGCGGCGCCGAGAAAAAAGACAAATAATTCATTTTCTATGAAAACAATCTATAAAACCATAGCTATCTTTCTACTCGCCGGAACAGGAGTAGATTCCGCACAGGCACAGAACGGTTCTTCGCAAACCTGGACGTTGCGGCAATGTATTGATTATGCTATCGAGCATAACATCAATATTCGCCAGACAGCTAATGAAGCAGAACAAAATAAAGTGGACGTAAATACAGCCAAATGGGCACGCCTCCCGAATCTAAGCGGAAGTGCGAGTCAGAATTGGAGTTGGGGGCGTAGTGCCTCGCCGGTAGATAACTCCTACAGTGATATCAACAGCGCGAATACGAGCCTCAGCTTAGGGACCAATGTACCGATCTTTACAGGTTTACAGTTATCAAATCAATATTCATTAGCCAAGTTGAATCTTAGGGCCGCTATCGAGGACCTGAACAAAGCTAAAGAAGATATAGCCATCAACGTTACCTCTGCTTATCTGCAAGTTCTATTTAACCTGGAGTTAAGCAAAGTCGCCTTTAATCAGACGAACTTGAGCAAAGATCAGTTGAAACGCATCAAAGGACTCTTCGAAGTAGGTAAAGCCTCACCATCGGAAGTGGCTGAAGCACAAGCACGTGTGGCACAAGATGAAATGACTTCCGTACAAGCGGACAATACATATAAATTATCATTGCTAGACCTCAGCCAACTGCTTGAGTTACCGACTCCCGAAGGTTTCATTCTCGAAAATCCGAAAGAAGAACTGGAATTCGAAGCGCTAACTCCGCCGGATGATATATATACACAAGCGCTTGCCTACAAACCTAGCATTAAAGCAGCGGAATATCGCTTGCAAGGTAGTCAGAAGAACATCCGTATCGCTCAAAGTAATTTTTATCCGCAATTATCTTTCAGTGCCGGACTCGGAAGCAACTATTATACAGTGAGTGGTAAATCAGAGGGAAGTTTCAGCAGCCAGATGAAAAATAACCTCAACAAATATATCGGATTTAATCTTAGTGTCCCTATCTTTAACCGTTTCGCTACACGAAATCGTGTACGAACCGCCCGGTTGCAACAAGCAAATCTCAGTTTACAACTAGATAATACCAAAAAGATTCTTTACAAAGAAATCCAACAAGCCTGGTACAATGCCCTGGCAGCAGAAAGTAAATATAACTCCAGTGAAGTGGCAGTGAAAGCCAATGAAGAATCTTTCCGGTTAATGAGCGAGAAATTCAATAACGGTAAAGCAACTTTCGTGGAATATAATGAGTCAAAGTTGAATCTGACTAAAGCACTCTCTGACAAGTTACAAGCTAAATATGATTATCTATTCCGTACTAAAATTCTGGATTTCTATAAAGGACAGATTATAAAATAGTTATCTCTATACTATAATGCTATATCATAAGACTGTGTCTTCTATATCGTAAAGTAAACATAGACATGACACAGTCTTTTTGTTATTATTTCCCTTTTCTTGGCTATTAATTAAATAATAATATCTATATTGCAAAAAATTTAGATAAGACAACAGACAATCAAAACAAATTTACCAATGGCAATATCAAATTTAAAGAAAAGATTTAGATTATTCATTTTTATAGCAGGATTATTTCAAGCCCTCTGTTATGCCACTCAAACACAACAAAACATCCCATCATCCAATAATATTCTTATCATTAATTCCTATACAGAAACATCGTTATGGAGCAATAATTTCATAGACCCGATATACAAAGAATATAGCGCACAAAAAAGCCGTATAGATATATATACGGAACACATGAATATGCTTGCCATTGATAATGAAGAAGCATTAGAACAGTGCAAAAATAACTTATTTTTGAAATATGAAAAAACTCCGCCCCAATTAATCATTTTATTAGGCAATTCGGCATGGGTATTATTAAACAAAGATATAGAGAAGAATTGGAGAAATATCCCCGTTATTCTTTGTGCAGAAAAAGAATACATAGGTTCCGATACTATATATTTATCAAAAAAACTCATTCCTAAAAAAGATAAAAAGTTACTAACCGACTATCAAGGAGACATCCCTCTGACTATCTTTTATGCACCTTTTCATATAAAACAAACCATAAAGTTAATGAAAAGGCTGATCCCGGACATGAACAAATTAGTCTTCCTTTCAGATCGTCGTTGTATCAGTGCACAATACCGACAAGACGTTAATGAAGTGATACAAACCGAATATCCCAACATCCGAATTGACCATCTGATTGCAGGAGATATTACCAATGACACTTTGATTAATTCTCTAAAAACATTTAATTCGCAAACAGGTATTTTATTTTTCTCCTGGTTTAAAAAAGAACAACAACAGGGTAATTCCATACTTACTTCCAATATATCAAGATTATTGAGCTTTTACTCTAAAGCTCCCATTTTTACACTACACAACGATGCTCTACAAACAAACGGCCTAATTGGAGGATGCTTTTGGCCTAATAGTATTATAAAAGATAACATAATCAAAATAATAAAGGAAGAATTGGCTAATCCGGTTAACAAGGGTACCCGAATTATAAAAATGGGTACTCCCAGTCCATATATTAACTATATCGATTTACAAAACGCCGGATTACAGGCACAGCACTGCCCATTCAACACGGTCTTTAGTATGAAGCCACCGACATTTTTCGAAGAGAACTGGTACTATATCATTGCTATTTGTGTTATTTTACCAGGATTCTTATATTTAATGTGGATAAAAAAAATTGCCACTGAGCGGGGAAAACGCTTAGCTGTCATGACCAATTACAGCAGTTTAATAGAAAATATGCCTATTTTATATGCAAAAGAAGAACTTATTTATGATGAAAAAGGACATGTTATAGACTTCATTTATCGCGAAGTAAATCCAATTTACGAAAAGTACCTTGTATCTAAAGATAAAGTAATAGGAAAAAAACAAAGCGAGCTCTGCAAAGCGGATAATACACAAGTTATCAACCTATACAACTCATTGAATAATAAAAAAGAACTATCTTTTCAATATTATGTTGAGAAAACACATACTTATTTAACTGTTATCGTAATCCCTTCCAAACAGAAAGGCTTCATCGATGTCTTTTGCGTAGACAACACTGAACTGGCATTAACCCAACAAATGCTCCACTCCGTTAACCATAAATTATCCGCTGCACTCGATGTAGCCGACATCACTCCCTGGAAATGGGATTTAGAGAAGAATACAATTTTATGTGACGTCAATCGTCCTATCAAAATCTTTCAAGAACAAGACATAGTTAATGAACAACACCTGGAAATTCCCGATTCAATCTATTTTTGCAATATTTGTAAAGAGGATAAAGAGCGAATAACATCAGCCTATCAAAGGCTTATCAACGGGGAAGTTTCCAAACTCAAAGAAGAATTCCGAATTATTTCTCCCAAAGGAAATTCAAAACATTATGAGTGGGTAGAAGTACAAGCCACAATAGATGATAGAGATGAAAATGGCAGACCCAAAACGCTTGTCGGATCTTCATTAGTCATAACTCAAAGAAAAATAATGGAAGAAGCACTGATTGAAGCCAAAGAAAGAGCAGAGGAATCCAACAAATTAAAATCGGCTTTTTTAGCGAATATGAGCCATGAAATCCGTACTCCCCTAAATGCCATAGTCGGTTTCTCCGGTATCTTAGCTTCAACAGAAGAAGAGGATGAAGAGGCTAAACAGGAATATATGCATATCATCGAAGACAATAATAATTTGCTTCTCCAACTTATCAGTGACATTTTGGATCTTTCTAAAATAGAAGCCGGTACATTAGAGTTTGTATATAGTAATGTAGACATCAATGAATTATTCTATAATCTGGAAGATTCAGCCAAAATGAGGAACAAGAATCAGAAGGTACAGATTATATATAATAAAAAGATACAGGAATGTTATATCGATACAGACAAGAACCGATTGACACAAGTAGTCAGCAACTTGCTCAACAATGCAATGAAATTTACAGAAAAAGGTAGTATTGAATTTGGCTATGATTTACAAGATGACAACTTTCTACACTTTTATGTAACAGATACAGGCAGCGGAATCCCTAAAGAACAGCTGGCCTGTGTTTTCGAGCGTTTTATTAAACTCAACGATTTCGTACAAGGTACAGGGCTGGGGTTATCAATCTGCCAGACTATTATTGAAACAATGGGCGGACAGATAGGAGTAACCTCCAAAGAAGGAGAAGGAACGACTTTTTGGTTTACACTGCCTTATAGTTCTACTGCAAAAAATATCCAATAAAACCAAAGAACATAAAAGAAGTTCACCAATCATCAAATAACAACCTCTAAAACATATCCGCCGGTTCATTCGTTACTATAGAAAGAACCAACGGATATGAAACACTTTATCATCGCAGCAGAAATTTATCTTGCAGGAGGATGTTTCTGGGGAACAGAACATTTCCTAAAACAAATCAGAGGAGTAGAAAGTACCGAGGTAGGCTATGCCAACAGTATTATCAACCAGCCGACCTATCAACAGGTATGTTCGGGAGAAACCAATGCAGCTGAAACGGTGAAAGTAGTCTATGACCCCGAAACAGTTAATTTAAGTCTGCTTCTTGATCTGTATTTTAAAACGATTGATCCTACCAGCCTCAACCGGCAGGGAAATGATCGCGGTACGCAATATAGAACGGGGATTTATTATACTAATAAAGCGGATATCGCTGTTATCAATCAGGCTGTCCGGGCATTAGCGGATCAATATAAAAATCCCATTGCCATAGAAGTAAAACCATTGACAAATTTCTATCCGGCAGAAAACTATCATCAGGATTATCTGGATAAAAATCCGAACGGCTATTGCCATATCAACCCGGCTTTATTTGAAATGGCACGCAAAGCCAATGCTCCCAAGTCCAAAGTTTATCAAAAACCGGATGACACAGTCCTTCGCCAACAATTATCGGCAGAGCAATATGCCGTCACCCAGAAAAATGCTACGGAACCTGCTTTCCGGAATGAATACTGGGACGAGTACCGTCCCGGTATCTACGTAGATATCACCACCGGAGAACCCCTATTTGTTTCGACCGACAAGTTCGATTCCGGTTGTGGCTGGCCTAGTTTCTCCCAACCGATTCAAAAGGACTTGATTACAGAGAAGAAAGATACTTCTTATGGAATGACACGTACCGAAGTACGCAGTAAAACCGGAAACGCCCACCTAGGACATGTATTTACGGATGGTCCGAAAGAAAAAGGAGGATTACGTTACTGTATCAATAGTGCTTCTCTTCGTTTTATTCCGAAAGAAAAAATGAAAGAGGAAGGCTACGGAGAATACTTACCGCTTATCAAATAAAAAAAGAACGGCGGACTGTCCTTCAAAGGCTGTCCATCGCGTTTAATGCATTTTTTTACCTACCTTTGCATCCGATAATTAAAAGGTAAATGATGAAAACAAATAGCCAAAAGCGTATTCTTCCGCTAGCTCTCAGTGGAGGAATACTCATCTGCCTCATTTGTATCTACTCAGGTCGCAGCGTTCTTCTACGGAGCATAGTCAACCGACACACATCCCGTATCGAGCAGACACACGGGTTATGCATTCATTACGACAAACTGGAGATGAATGGTTTAAATGAAATATATCTCCAAGGCCTTTCGGTTATCCCCGAACAACGGGATACACTATTCACATTAGCATCAACCCGCATCAAGCTGAATTTTTGGAAATTACTCACCAAGAAAATAGAAGTAAGCTACATAGCAGCAGAAGATATCAGACTCACATTTACAAAGCAAGACTCCATCGCCAATTATGATTTTCTCTTTAAAAAAGACCGGAAAGTTCCATCACAAACATCCGGTCAAACCGTAACGGAAATCAATTATGCGGAAAGAATAAACAAGCTACTCAATTTATGCTACGGTTTTCTACCTGAAAACGGACAATTAAAACAGATTTATATCACTGAACGAAAAGACAGCAACTTCGTTTCTATGGTATTCCCTTCTTTTATCATCAAAGAGAACAAGTTCCGGTCAACCATTGAGATACACGAAGATACACTAACCCGGCATTGGATAGCTGATGGCGAACTGAAACAATCTGCCAATACATTAATGGCAAAGCTATACTCTGCCGATTCCACAAAAGTTTCTATACCTTATATTACCCGCCGTTTTGGTGCGAAAGTCACTTTTGACACCTTATCTTATAGCATGACCAAAGAAAGTAATGGAAAAAACCAGCTATATCTCAACGGAAAAGCGAAAGTAAACGGACTTGATATATTCCACAAAGTACTGTCTCCCGAAGTGATTCATCTCGACCGCGGACATTTAGGATATCAAATGAACATTAGCGACCATTCTTTTGAATTGGATAGCACCACTACGGTTATATTCAATAAAATTCAGGTTCATCCTTATCTACGAGCCGAAAAGAAAAAAGATTTATGGCATTTCACTGCAGCCGTTGACAAATCATGGTTTCCGGCAGACGAGCTGTTCAGTTCTCTGCCCAAAGGCCTGTTCAACAACCTGGAAAGTATCAAAACAAGTGGTGAGTTAGCTTATCATTTCCTGTTGGATATTGATTTTGCACAATTGGATAGTCTCAAATTAGAATCAGAGTTGAAAGAGAGGAATTTCGAGATTGTAGAATATGGCGATACCCAACTGTCCAAGATGTCAGGCGAGTTTGTCTACACAGCATATGAAAATGGAATGCCAGTACGCACTTTCCCCGTCGGCCCTTCCTGGGAACATTTCACCCCACTTGACAGCATTTCACCGATCCTGCAAATGTCTGTGATGCAAAGTGAAGACGGGGCGTTTTATTATCATCATGGTTTCCTGCCCGATGCACTCCGCGAAGCGTTGATTTACGATTTGCAAGTCAAACGTTTTGCACGTGGCGGAAGCACTATCACAATGCAATTAGTGAAGAATGTATTTCTGAACAAAAATAAAAACTTTGCCCGCAAACTGGAAGAAGCATTGATTGTATGGATCATAGAAACAAAGAGACTGACTTCGAAAGAACGGATGTATGAGGTATATCTGAATATTGCGGAATGGGGCCCGCTAATCTACGGCATCCAGGAGGCTTCCGCCTACTACTTCAACAAACGTCCTTCCCAACTGACTACGGAAGAAAGTATCTTCCTGGCTTCTATCATCCCGAAGCCCAAACATTTCCGCAGTTCTTTCGCAGAAAACGGAAAACTGAAAGAGAGCATGGAAGGATATTATAAACTCATTGCCGGACGTCTTGCCCAAAAAGGTTTGATAAGTGAAATCGAGGCGGATACTATCCGCCCCGAAATCCAAGTTACGGGCGATGCCCTGAATAGTCTAGCCGGCAAAACACCGGAGTCTAGCTCTCCTACCGCTGAGGAGCAATGATATAAATAATTAAAGGAATAGGTTATCTTCTTGAATTGGTGTCTCGCTCTGAAGAACGGGAAGAAGAACTTCGACTGCTGCTTCTCGTACTTTCGGAAGAGGAACGTCTTTCCGTTTTTCCACCGGAAACATTGCTCCGGTTAGAACTACTGCTACGGCTCGGACCGGAAGTACTGCTACTGCGACCGGAACTGCTGCCCCGGCTAGTGGAAGTGTTACTTCTATCGGAACGATTATTTCTACCGGACGAAGAGCTACTGCCGCTACCGGACGGACGACTATCATTTCTTCTACTTGTACTCGAGCTACTACTCTCACGATTAGGACGGCTTGCTGTCGTACTGCTACCTCCCGTCGGTCTACGATCTGATTCAGGACGAACTGATGTTGAGGGCCGTGAAGAACTGCCGGGCCGCGTTGTCGTTCCGGGTCGCGTTGCCGTTCCGGGACGAGTTGATGTTCCCGGTCGTGAATTATGACTCGGACGCTGTGATGGACTTGGACGTCCCGTTACCCCCGGACGAGTCGGTGCATTGTGCGGACGGACGGAAGAATTCGGGCGGAAATGAACCGAACCAAAATCCGAACGACGATAAGAATGGAAAGATCTCTGCTCTCTTACCCGATACGGAGTAGGATAATGTCTGAAATTATATCTGTCCCGATAGAAACTTACGTGATGAAGGTGCGGGCGATAATGTGCTCCACAGTAAGTCCGATAATGATAAGGCAGACCGAAGTAGAACAAACTACGATTCGGATAATTCACATAAACCCGGAAACTCCATCTTCCGCCGGTAATATAAATCGGACGGTAGAAATAATCAGCTCCCAGAAACCGACGATACTGTGCGTCACTCAATACCCACCGGAGGTCATCATTACGAATATCCAAAGCTTCATAATAATCATCTAATGCCCATTCATAGCCACGGGCCACATAATCCATGATATTACGAACAGAATAAATAAAGTCGTAATTAATCTCATACGCATCATTATATTGCTGAGTGCTCAAACTCAATTCGTATGCCATTTTATCAGTAAGAAAGCGTGTTTCCTTACGCACTTTGCTAGTGCTCATTCCAGCCATCGCTGTCGTACCGACAGTCAGCCCGATAGCAAAGAGTAAAAATAATATTCGCTTCATAATTTAATCTCCTATCATTTATTTGTTTGATGATATTCTTTGATAAACTTGTACATTTCATCTTTATACACAGTGGAAAACAAGCTATCAATCACCTTATTAAAATTCTGCTTATCCCTTACATAAGGATAAAGTTTCTTCATCATCTCAACCTGATCGGGCGTATAAGAAATCTCTTTTACAATTCTCACACATTGGCTTGAAGTGACATCATGCTTGTCCAACATCTGTCCGATCAACCTCTTCTGGTCATCACTCATAATTGTGAATTTCAACTTTTCGATGAAGTTATTAAACTCAGTATCCGTGATCAGACGAATTTCTTCCGGCTGGTGACCGGGAACAACTTCAACAGTAGTGACAGTAGGAGGAGGTACTACGACCGGATGCGGCGAAGGTCTGCCATAGCCTTTGAATGTATCCATACTGATCACCTTTTTATTGGCAAACTGAACAATGATTGTCATGGGCTCCGAAGTCAAAACAGGCGTCCCGTTATCACGATGAAATTCCCATTCTTCCATATCACCGTCGAAACGTCGGTAATCCGGTTTTCCCAAAATACTTTCAACATCTCTTTGAGTCATCCCTTGCTGTACACCCATAACCTGCTTGTTAGAAATATAGCTGGTAAAACAGCTGCTGACTCCCAGTCCCAATGCCAACAGTAGGATGATATGTATCTTTTTCATAGCCATATAGTTTTAATAGTTAGTATCAGCGTCTGCCATAGTTCTGCACAAACTTATTCATTTCATCCTTATTGGAAGAAAACGTCAGTGTAGCAATCACCGTAAAGAAAGCCTCCTTGTCAACAATCCGGGGATACATCTTTTTCATGATTGCCATTCGGTCATCATCAAAAGTATAGAGCTTTGTCACTTGGAGACATTGGGCAGACGTAAAATCTGAATTTGCCAATGCAGTATTAAGCAATGCCATGCGATCATCCTCAAACGGTTCTTTCTTCAGATTATTATAGAACGTTTTAAAAAGCTGATCGTTCATCACCCTGTCGTGACGGTCATAATTCGGACGGTGTTCTCCTTGTCCCGGTCTGCCCGGACGGACATTGGCATGACGGTCATCTACAAAAATATCTTTCACACCTCTTCCGTCGAAGTAAACACGTTCGTTGTACAACCTCTCCCCTTTCCAAACACGCTCTCCCGGACGGGTGAAACGGGTAGCATAAACCTCAACCGTGTAATATCCCCGATCCAGGTTAGCTACAAAGCAAGTGGTAGTCGGCAAGCACATCTGGTTTCCACCAAAGTAAACAAGAATAGGGGTATTACCACCGTCAATACGGATTCCGCTGACGGACTGCGCTTGTAAAGAGAGAGCGGATAACAGGATGCAGAAACTTATTATTATCTTACGCATAACTTATCTAGTTTTTATTATTACTTCTTTATTTAATCTGATACTACAAAAATAGGGCGAGGAAACTCCCCACCCCAGTGATTCTCTCTATTCATACATAGGGATTTCCCTATTCTGATTAGGAGTCTGCCAAAGTGATGCCATCTTCGTGCAAGGTTATCAGGTGTTTCTTATATAAGTCACCCACTCCTTTCTTAAAGGTCTTCTTGCTGACACCAAATGTAGCATAAATATCTTCCGCAGGACTTTTATCATTCAGTCTGATCCTTCCGTCATTCTCCCTGATATAATTCAGCAAGGTTTTCGAGAAATCATCTATCTTCTCAAAGCCTGGTTTCTGAAGGATCAAATCCACCTTGCCGTCTTCGCGCACCTGTTTCACAAAAGCCTTCATCTCCATACCTGTCTGCAATGTAGAAAATATCTCGTTTTCGTAAAGCAAACCGCTATACTTATTGTCTATGATTGCCTTGAAGCCCAAATCCGTTTTCTGCCAAATGAGAATATTCACTTCATCCCCCGAAGCATACTCCGGCCTGTCTTTCGACAGATAGCGTTCCACCTTTGCCGAAGCCACAATGCGATAACTCTCATCATCCAAATGTGCATGAATCACGTACTTCCGTCCAACCTGCATCTTCATCTTCTGCTCACTGAACGGCACAAACAGGTCCTTCATCAACCCCCAGTTCAAGAAAGCTCCAAACTGATTCACCCATGCCACTTCCAGACAGGCAAACTGCCCTACCTGCACCAACGGAGTCAGCGTAGTGGCAATCAATCTCTCATCCATATCCAGATAAAGAAAGACATTCAAAAAGTCTCCTATTTTACAGTCTTCGGGCACATAACGGGTGGGCAACAAAATCTCCCCCTCCTCTCCTCCGTCGAGATACACCCCGAAATCGACTTCCTTTACAACTTCAAGCTGATTGAATTTTCCTAATTCGATGCTCATATTTATCCATTTATATAATATAGGATACAAAGATAATCTATTTTAGACAGATCCTTCAATCAGCCAGCTATAACTTTTCGTTATCTGATAAAACTATTTTCAATGAACAATCAGGTCAATAAAGTGTTAACTTTGTAGCGACAAAAAGAAATAACAGATTATTCACCTTTAAATAGATAGCTTTATGGAATTTTTAACCAACGAGAAACTTACAATTGTAGGAGCAGCCGGAATGATTGGCTCCAATATGGCTCAAACTGCCATGATGATGAAACTCACTCCGAATATTTGTCTGTATGATCCGTTTGCTCCCGCTTTGGAAGGGGTGGCAGAAGAATTGTACCACTGCGGCTTCGAAGGTGTCAACCTTACTTATACTTCTGATATCAAAGAAGCGTTGACCGGAGCATCTTACATCGTTTCTTCCGGTGGTGCAGCCCGCAAAGCAGGTATGACCCGTGAGGACTTGCTGAAAGGAAATGCAGAAATCGCCGCTCAATTCGGTAAAGACGTCCGCCAATATTGCCCGAACGTAAAACATATTGTTGTCATTTTCAATCCGGCCGACATTACCGGTTTGATTACCTTACTGTATTCCGGACTGAAACCGTCTCAGGTTTCTACGCTGGCAGCATTGGACAGCACCCGTCTGCAAAACGAACTGGTGAAATACTTCCATATCCCGGCTTCTGAAATTCAGAACTGCCGCACATACGGCGGTCATGGCGAACAAATGGCCGTATTTGCTTCTACCACTAAAGTGAAAGGAGAACCGTTGACTGATTTCATTGGTACGACCCGTCTCCCATTAACCGAATGGGAAGAACTGAAAGTACGTGTTATCCAAGGTGGAAAGCACATCATCGATCTGCGCGGCCGTTCTTCTTTCCAAAGCCCCGCCTATCTTTCTATCGAGATGATCGCTGCCGCTATGGGCGGACAACCTTTCCGCTGGCCTGCCGGAACGTATGTCTCCAATGGAAAATTCGATCATATCATGATGGCAATGGAAACTTCAATCACCAAAAACGGTGTCACTTATAAGGAAGTAGCCGGAACTCCTGCCGAACAGGCTGAACTGGAAAAGAGCTACGAACACTTGTGCAAGCTCCGTGATGAAGTTATTGAAATGGGAATCATACCTGCCATCAAAGACTGGCATTCATTGAATCCAAACATCGATTAAACAAGCATATTGATAAAAAGCCGGAACTCTACCGATATTTCTATTGGTCTGAGTTCCGGCTTTTTCTATTTATTCATTCTTTGAATGAGAAGTACATTCCGGACAAATCCCCTTGAGAACATAATTAATGCTATGTAACGTGAATCCTTTAGGCAAATCAATAACCGGAATATGTGTACCTTCCAGACAAAAAGTCCGATGACATTTCTCACAATAGAAATGCGAGTGTAAATCCTGCACCACGCAGTTACAGGAGTTGTCGCAAACGGCATACTTCAACGAACCGCTTCCATCATCTATGCTATGTATCAGGTGATGAGACAGAAAGAGAGCTATTGTCCGGGATATGGTCGATTTGTCTACCGTATCCAGGAGAGTTTCCAGATCCAGTAACGATACGGCCCGTCCAACTTCCAACATATTTTTCAATATGAGAAGCCTTATTGCTGTCGGTTTTTTATTCCGTCTTTCCAGCTTATCCAAATAAACATTCTCTTCCATATTCTTTTTATTTTATCATCTTCTGTATTCTTACTGCATTCATAATAGCAAGCAATGCAACGCCGACATCCGCAAAGACAGCTTCCCAAAGTGTAGCCAGTCCGCCGGCTCCCAAGATAAGTACCAGCAGTTTCACTCCAAATGCCAGCGACACGTTCTGCCAGATAATCCGGCGAGTCAGCTTTCCTACTTTAATGGCTTCGGCCACTTTCGACGGTTGATCTGTTTGTATCACGACATCAGCTGTTTCAATCGCCGCATCACTGCCCAATCCACCCATAGCAATACCGACATGGCTCAACGCAAGCACAGGAGCGTCGTTCATCCCGTCACCGACAAAAGCAATCTGATTTGCTTCATTCTTCCGCAATTCCTCCAGATGTTTCACTTTACCGTCAGGAAGCAGATCGCCATAAGCCTTTGATATACCGAGTTTCTCTGCAAAGTTAGTAACAATACTCTGTTTATCACCGGATAATATCTGAATGTTTTCAATGTTTAATGCTTTTAAGTTATCAATCGCCGTCTTCGCGTCATCCTTCAATGCGTCCGCCAACAAGAGATAACCCGCATAACTGCCTCCAATAGCACAAACTACAATCGTATCGGTAACACTCTGCAATTCTGCCGGATATTTTATGCTAAACTTAGACAGTAACCGACTATTTCCAACGAGCACCGAAGTCCCGTCTATTATTGCCTCCAAACCGAGACCTGCAAATTCTTTAGTATTGGTGACAACCGCAAGCCCTATATCCTGCAGTTTTGCATAGTTCACAATCGCTTTAGCGATCGGATGTGTACTGTCACTTTCTACTGAAGCAATCATCCTCACCAGTTCCTTCTCCGAAATCCCGGATACACACTTACAATCCTGCACCTCAAATGTTCCTTTGGTCAGCGTTCCCGTTTTATCGAATACGACTGTATTGATTTTAGTGACTGCATCCAGATAATTGCCGCCTTTAAACAGAATCCCCAATCGGGAAGCTGCTCCGATACCACCGAAATAACCTAATGGAATACTTACTACCAGCGCACATGGACACGAAATTACCAGAAAAACCAAAGCTCTGTATAACCAATCATTAAATGTAAACACGAATTGAGGGTCTATCAATGAATAGCCGAACGGGAGTAGCACAATCAATACCGCCAGTGCTATGACAATAGGAGTATAGATACGGGCAAACTTACGGATAAACAATTCTGCCGGTGCTTTCCGTTCCGAAGCATTCTGAACGAGTTCCAATATCCGTGCAAGCGCACTTTTATCGAAAGGTCTTTCTACTTTAATCCTGATTACTTTATCCGTCACAATCATCCCCGCAAGGACTTCCTCTCCTTTTCTGATGTCACGGGGAACACTTTCTCCCGTCAACGCGGCTGTATTAAAAGCAGCGATTTCATTCAACATCACTCCGTCCAAAGGAACTCTCCCACCCGCCTTTATTTCAATGACCTCTCCTACTTTTACATTTTGAGGACTTTCTACCACAAGATTATCCTCCCTAAGCACCAAGGCTTTCTCAGGTCTCACATCCAGCAAAGCACCGATATTACGTTTCGCCCTGTCTACCGCTTTATTCTGAAACAACTCTCCTATCGTATAAAACAGCATTACAGCGACTCCTTCCGGATACTCACCAATATAAAAGGCTCCCAGCGTAGCAACAATCATCAGTGTAAACTCGCTGAAGTAGTCTTTTTCCCTGATACCCTCCCAAGCCTCTTTCATCACTGGTATTCCTACCGGAAGATAAGCCAGGATATACCATATTAAAGCAACATACTCTCCAAGGAAAAAGGCAAAATTCAGGGCATTCATTATAATACCTCCTATCAGAAGTATAAATGAAAGCCCTACTTTCCAGTATTCGTGAACTATCGAAGTACTGGCATTCTTTTTATTTTCTGTCGTGCATGAATGTGCACCGCAACAACAATGTCCCATATTCATTCGTTTTTTATCTGTTGCAAAGGTAACGAATGATTCGTGCAACAAAGTTGCAAAGTCCGTTTTAGAACATATAACCAAATGATATCATCAGGTTCCTGTTTTTCATACCCAAATCTTTCTGCACGTCAATCAACCCGAAATCATAACTCAAAGCAACCTGATATTTTTTGTTGAACTCAACACCGGCTTTCAATCCGAGGCCGAAGTCGAATCGTTTGAACCCGTCATCGCCAAATATATCTTCAGACACAGATTTACCTTCCAGGCCTCCTACACTTTCCATACCTTCTATATCAGCCCAATCACCAATCGCATTGCCTATGTTCAATTTTGCTTTTCCAAACAGACCGACAGCCAAATAAGGACCTACGCTACCAAACAGCGCAAAATCTTCATTTACAGCATATTTATAACCAACATGCACTGGTATCTCCAAATAATACGGATTAAATTTAACGGTTGCAATTGATCCTCCATCAATTTTAGCACCTTTCAACGTCAGTAACGCAGCAAAATCCATGTATGCCCCACTTGCTTCCTGCGATAACCCCAGCTCAGCTTTGACACCTGCATGAAAACCTACCCTGTTGTCAAAACCGGTAAAAGTATATTTACTCACATTCATACCTGCCATAACACCCCATTTCAAGTTGTCCTGCGCATTTACACTCACCATAGTTATCGCTGTTAAAGCGAATAATACCAGAATCTTTTTCATAAGAATGAATAATTTAATTATTGTTTAGAAATCATGTGCTGCAAATATAAGAAAAACAAGGTTCAATATATCCGGTAGGACGAATAAATTCGCTACATAAAATACGTATCTTTAAGATAACATTAATATAGCTCCACATTCTATATAAAAGTATTAAAATCCAAGTAAAAGAAAAACATATTTATAGTAAAGACAGCGACTACACATACATCGCGTAAAGCAATAGATATTTATATATTACGTTACCTACATCCTTATCATATCTCGTCTTCATCCATTTATGTTCTTATCTCATCTTCTATCGTTCCACTCAAGTAGACAGATCTATGCACTCCAGTAGATAAATCCTGCCACTCCAGTCAACAAGCCTGTTCACTAAAGTAGAACGAATAAGATATCACTTAAAAGACATAACATTAGTTAGTGAATAATTAGTTATTACTTAATGTTTTATATGAAAACAATAGGTATCCTCCAGATACAATAAGCTTGGTTAAATACTACCGAAAGGATTTATTACCCTATGAGAAATAAGAGAAAATAGTATGAGAAATGAAGGAATTTGAAGAGAATATTATGAGAAATGCATGAGAAATACCAATTCAAAAAACATTTCTCATAGCGGTATCTTACTAATAATCTTACATTTAGCCACTAGGTTATGAGAATATGAGAAATGAAAACAAAAAACTGATTCTTCTTCAAATTTGGTGGTAAAATTAATTAAGAAAATAATAATTTGATAGTTGATAGTCGATAGTATTCTCCATTCTCCTCCTTCGGGAAGGAGGAGT
>ERZ780044.159-NODE-159-length-17295-cov-3.18741_pt1 | contig 17295 bp, 30 predicted proteins | sample MGYA00511849_ERZ780044 | MGnify/ENA primary metagenome ERZ780044 (study PRJEB29588, sample SAMEA2152467) | human gut metagenome | biome: human gut; feature: human-associated habitat; material: faeces | place: Denmark | collected 2008/2010 ...
CGGGCGTCACGGACAGCTACTGCCTTCTCGTGGACTTCCCAGCCGATGGATGTGCGGTCTGGGTCATCGCCGGCGGTGGTCAGCACGATCCACACTGGCTGCCTCCGGCCGGAGCCGGAACCGGCGGTCATAATGTCCCACAGATCCCGGTTGGGCTGCGCATGTAGCTCGTCGAAGATCACGCAGCTGGGCTTGTAGCCGTGCTTGCTGTAGGCCTCACTGGACACGGCTCGCAGTTCCCCGACCTTTACCCACTTGTATCCACCGTTTCCGGTGCGGATCCGACGGCGATAGATCATGCGCTTCTGGGATTCAATTATTTTCAACTCGCCCCGGGCGATCATCTTCGCCGTCCAGGAGGCAGAGGTGGCCATGAACACCGCCGCATTGAATACGATACCGGCATTGTCCCTGTCGGCGGCGCAGATGTAAACCTCGGCATTCAGCTCACCGTCTCCCAGAAGGTGATAAAGCCCCAGAGCCGCTGCCAGTTCGCTCTTGCCGTTCTTCTTGCTGATCTCCAGGTACAGATACCAGTATTGCCGGATCAGCTGATCTCGGCCGTCTGTGCCCGATTCGGGCACCATGGTGGAGTAGAACTCCATAATGGCGTCCCGCTGCCACGGATACAGTTGGAAGGACTTTCCAGTGTCGGTGGTGGGCAGACGCTCAACGAAGTCGCAGACGAACTGTCCTGCCTCGCGATCAATCACACTAAACTGCCTCCATCATGGCCGCCTGCCGCAATTGGAGCCGCCGGATGAAGGCATCGTCAGAATCATCGACGGCGGCGCTGGCAGAGATGAGCGCCGACGGCACGACAATGCGACATCGGGAGGTAACAGTAAGCCCCATGGCGTCACCGGCCTGCCGAGCCTGTTTGAAGTACGATGCCTGCACGGTGGTCCAGATCTTGGCGGCATCCTCATCCTTTGCGCGAATGGCCGCCGCCGCTCGACGTTGAGCCAGCAACCACGAATCACGAGCTATAAAGTACTGACCCAGCACGTCGTTATCCAGATCCGAGAACAGGCCGCAGGCTATCAGCAGGTCTCCAAGCTGTTGATATTCGGCATGATGCTTTTTCGGCAGCCACTTGGGGGGGATCGCTCGATCCGGCACAGGGGCATAGACCTCTGCGTCTCGCCGTGCATCTGCTTCAGCTCGGGACATGTGCTTTCGGCCGTTTGCTTCCACCAAAGCGGTGGGTTGTCTTTTCCCAGCCATGGAGATCTCCTTTCTGTGCGGCAGCGGCGTATTTTCTGCGTTTGCCGGTGGGGATTTTTTTTCGCAAGACAGGTCGGCGCCGGTCTGCCGGCTCTCCACGGAAACTTGAGGACCCCGGGGGGAGGTCTGCAAGGAATCGCCGCGCATGCGCTGCCTGTGTGGGTACGCCCAAGCGTGCCCCATTCGGACAATCTGCTCGGGAAAAACTAAGGTCATTTTTTCCGCATCTCAGACAGAGTTTTGCGGCTATGGCACGAGTGGCACAGGGATTGCAGGTTGCTGCGGTCTGCGAATCTCTGCCAACAGCCCTTATGGGGCTGGATGTGATCTACGTCTGTGGCTCGAGTACGGACACCGTGACGCGCACACTCGCGGCAGTACGGCTCCCGCAGGAGCTGGGTTGGGCGAAGATCGTCGAGCCACTCCGGTGTCAGGTACATCCAGTGCCATGAGGCGCTCTCGGCACTGCGATGCGATTTTGGCTTGTGGATTGAGCAGTAGCCGGTCGGCACCAAGACGCAGCAGCCAGGATGCCGGCACGGCCTAAGCGGTTTCTGGCTCACGGGCTATCACCTCCGGGCAAACAGAAAAACGCCGGATCCCACGACCGCCCTCTCAGGGCATTTGTCATGGGCTCCGGCGTTCTACGCTCTGGCCTCTCTCGATATGCAGGACGATCTCCGTTTTGCAGTCCCGGCAGAAAACCGGCAGGCAATCCGCCTGGGTCTCCGGCGTGATCCGCAGCAGTCGCTTGTTTCGCCGACACACTGGGCAGGCGATCCATCCGTCCTTCGTGACCAGTGTATCACATTCGGGTTTTATTTGCAACCTATTTTCGCCTCCGTTTCCGTTTTGTGCCTAAAAAAGTCACAGCATACAAGTGTAAAGCTATCTTGTAGAAGTATATTTAAAGATCATATTCTAAATTAAAGCGCTACCGTTTTTGCCGGTTTTTCGGGGCTGTAGATGTATTCCCCCGGCTTGGGCAGCGCCACCCAGCTGGCGTATTCCATCAGCGCGCTGGAGTGACCGTTAACGACCCTGACAGGGTCCTTTGTCCGGTAACTGCAATAATAATTCTTCTGCGGGATACCTGGGCGCCGCTGCTGCACACGGACGCTGGGCGGCGGGATCATCGTCTTCATGCCCTCGGCCACGCCCCAGGGATGCTTGCCCAGCGGGATGAATTTATCCGGCTTACAGAAGTAATGCGCCAGGCAGTGGAAGCCGCCCTTCTCGTGCAGCACCGGATACTCGGCCTTGCCGGGGTTTACAAAGCCGTATCGCCAAAGTCCGGAAACATCCTCCAAAGGGAGCAACCGGGCGTCGGCCACAAAATGGATATGCCAGCGGCCCTTTTCGTGTCCGGCCTCCACCGCGTACACATACTTTCTCAGGGCTTCGGGCCGCCAGCGCCGAGCCTTGGTTACAAAGGCCCGGAAGCATCGCTTCACGCCGTCAAAATCGGGCGGAAGATCTTCATCCCGGAATGTCAGCACATAGTGGGCGCCGGTGAAGCCGAAAAGGGCAAGATACAGCTCCAACTTGTCCTCGCTGGTGCCCCACATGTAAGGCCCGGGTGGCGGACCGTCCCGGCATTGCTGCCGGGCGGCCCAGGCCACGCTTTTGTGGCGATCCGTGAAATAGGTCTTTGTCAAAGGGCCTGACCTCTGGACCACCACACACCAGTCAGGCATCGGCGTCACCGTCCTTTTCATTCAGATATTCGCACCACCGTCCATCTTCGCGCCGTTCGATTTCGCTAAGGGCAGCTTGACGGTCTATGCATTCAGCCATTTTCAGCACCCCCCCTTCCTCTTCATTCGCAGCATCCTATGCAGGATATACCACTCCACCGGGGAGCAGATACGCAGCTCAACGCGATACTGTATGAGCTTTGTGTGATAGTCCTTTATTTTTACAAAATACGCATTTGCTCGACGATTTTTCCCCGAAAAGTAATACATGGAATAGCGCGATGGACTCACCTGCTGGAGAATCCATCTCCGCAGGGAGCCGCACAAGCAGTATGGCGCACGCGGCGGGCGGGGCTTTTTCATTTGTCAGCACCTCCGTCCATCTTGGCCCCGCAGGAAGTCCTCATCACATACGCCATGCAGTTCTCAGGGTCATTCCCACAAAGACACGGCGCATATATGCATGAATCACAAATTGTAAACATCTCAGTTAGTGTCATTGTCAGCCCTCCTGTTCCACGCTTCCGCTTCCTGTTCTTCGGTAGCGTGCATTTCTCCAAAAGTGTCACATACCCCGCATCCTCCAACCTGGCCTACAACGAAATACTCCCCACAAGCATATCCAAGCAACGGCCTACGCCCGCACTTCGGACACTGTTTTAATTCAATCATGGGATAACCCCCTCCTTCGCCTAAAGTCTTTGCATGTACCTCCGCAGCTAAGAGGTAAGAATATCGGATAGCCCTTCCCCATATCGGGGGAATAATCCTTATCGCCATTCTTAAAGCAATATCCGTAAATGGCCGCACCGTCTGAACGCTCATACGGAGTTTTCAATTCAGCGCAATATTTGCAAACATTACAGGCCTGGCCATTCATTTCCCTTTCGCCTCCATCAATGCCTTTTTGCCTCTTCACTGGTGAGAAATACAGTTTTGCCAATATCGGCCTGCTCGAAAGATATTTGATCGGATGGTCGGTGCCAAGATAGTGCTTTTCCGTCAGTCGTTCCATCACTCCACCTCCGCTATTCTTCTGGAAGACATTTCCACATACGAGGGATTGATCTCACATCCCACAAAACCGCGCCCCATGCGTTTGGCCACCACGCCTGCTGTGCCGCTGCCCGCAAATGGGTCAAGTACAACGCCACCCTCTGGGCAACCCGCTAAAATACACGGCTCGATCAACTTTTCCGGGAACACGGCGAAGTGTGCGCCGCGAAATCCGTTTGTGCTTACGCTCCAGACGCTCCGCTTGTTCCTGCGCCCCGTCTTGTTTTCACCGTTCCCGTGGCTCTCACGCTCCACCTGTGCGCTGTTGTCGTGAGATCGACCGCCGGTATAGGCTCCGCCGCCGCGAAACGTCCTTGCGTTTCCTTTGGCCGATGTGACTGGTTCGCTGATTGCTGCCGCGTTGAAATAATAGTGCGCTGACTTTGACAGCAGGAAGATGTACTCATGCGATTTCGTGCAGCGGTCGCGCACACTCTCCGGCATACAGTTTGTTTTGCCCATATAATGTCCTGCCGCAAATACCAGCCGTCCGCACGGAGGGCAAAGGCCAAAAGCCACGGTATTCCGATAAGGTCTTTCGGCTTGCAGCCCGCGGCCTCCGTCTTTTTCAGGTGTCCCTCTCTGATTCCTCCGTAGTTGCCGGATTTCGACGGCTTCTTTTCGTAATGTGTCCCGTCCGCCATGCGGCCCTTGCCGCTTCCGGCGTAGCTGTCCCCGATATTTACCCATAATGTTCCGTCGGCGCAGAGAACACGGCGCACCTCACGGAACACCTGCAGGAGCTTTTCTATGTAATCCTCCGGCGTTTCCTCCTTGCCGATCTGCCCGTCCGCGCCGTAGTCGCGCAGGCCGTAGTATGGCGGCGAGGTCACGCAGGTATGTACGCTTTCTGGCGGCAGCGTCCGCAGCAGCTCCAGCGCGTCGCCTTGCAGAATAGTGTGTTCCATCACTCCCCCTCCTGCACATCCTTTGACCTTTCCTCCTCTGCCAGCTCCCGCAGGCGGTCTGGATCGACCTTCAGGCACTGGCCAGCCAGTTGCAATACAGCGTCCTCGGGAAAAACCGTGTTAAAGTAGCCCAGCTTCTCCGCCGCCTCCCGGATGATAGCACAGCCATGTATGCCGCAGTTGTGCTCATGGACAATGCTCCCGGTCCTCCCCTGCAGCCGCCGCAAGGCTTTAATCAGTTCGGTTATTGTCATCTAAACACCTCCGGTGGATACCGCCTCTCCCAGGGGAGGAAGCCGTCTCCCATGATCCGCTCCAGCTTGCGGTCTATGTTAGCCTTGGTAACAGCCAGGCCCTTGTCGTCCTTAGCGTCCTCGATGCACAGCTCGGCGTAGGACTTGAAGGTCTCCCGGAACCGGGCGAGGAATTCCCTCGCCCGGCTTTCACCAAAGCCAAAATCTTCGTTCAGCGTGATGAGCGCCATGTCCTCACACTGCTGGATGGTAAACAGGCGCTGCAGGTGCATATTGTGGCGCTGGTTCTCCTGCAGTCGCACCATAAACGCGCTGGGTTTAGGCATCGCCGTTCCCACCTTTCCACTTCGGAATCTCCATCCAAGCGAGGACGGGGATATGAACCGGATCAGAAGACGGTGACTTGTCGTAACGAAATGCGCCCTCACACCAATATGCAAACTGATGGATTATTTTGCTTGGATCTCGTCCGAAGCTTATGTCAATCATCACCAGACAATCGCAGTCGTGCGCAGGATTTGTGCCGCCGGGCATCCAGCAGCCTACGGTCGTCTGCCCCGGCATGGCGCTGCTTACGGTGGCACGCGGCTCATCCGCCAGACCCAGCAGGTAGTCCGCGGAGCAGTGCAGCGTCTCCGCCATTTTGCGCAAAGTCTCGGTGCGATAGGGGATAAATTCGCCCAGCTGGTAATCCGACATACCCTTCGGTATCTCGCCCTGCATAATGCTGCGAAGCGTCCCAATTCTGATGCCGGCGCTGTAGTCATCCGGCACGATATCCTTATCGGATAGACCAGCAGCATCCGCAGCCCGGACAAGCCGCTGCGCGTCCGCCATGCCCTGCTGCACTGCCTCGGTGTGGGCGTCCAGCTTTTTCTGCTCCGCCTTCGCCTTGGATTTTTCCTTGGCCTTTTCGTAAATGGCTTTCGCTTTGGGGCACATCTCGGAGCAGGCGGCATTGTAAGAGCCGCCTGCGGGATCATGGGCGCCGCCGCGTGTGCATTTCACACAGCACTCTTTTCCGCCGCAGTTTTCCCATCCGCTGCAGGTCAGGTCATGGCGGAAGAACTTGTCCTGGTTTGTGCAGGCGGCACCGTCGGGGCAGCTCAAATCGGTTGCACAGTAATCCCGGCCCGCTGCCATTTTTCCAGCAATATTTCGCACAGCACCGCCCGTCGGCGTTTTCTTCGGGAAAACTCGCTTAATGCGCTCCTGCACATACTCCGGCATACTGGCCAGCGCGTCCGCTGTGTCCTCGGGAAGCTCCCCGGCTTCCCACAGGGTCTTGTAACAGGGTGCAAGGTTGCGCTGAATGTTTTGGAGGCGGCCCAGCTTGCTGCGGCTGATCCGGCACGCCTCGGCCACACGATCCCGCATTCGGCCCGGGAACTCCATACCCTGCTCCTTCAGCTCATACAGGAGTACCTCCACTCGCTCGGCCTGCTTGGCTTTATCCGCAGAGGACATGTCGCGGGTAGCACTATTGGCAAAGATTAAGCGTAGCTCCTGGAGCTGCTCCGGGATGTCACCGGTTTCGATGATGCAGGCCACCGTCTCAAACTTGCTATCTTCGGCCGCCAGCAGTCTCAGCGCCGCAGCGCGCCGGTGGCCGGAAACGATGGTATACCCATCTTCAGACTTCCGCACCCGCAGGGGATCCATAAGGCCACAGCTTTGGATGTTGGCCGCCAATTCCTCCACCTTGTCCACGGTGTAGAAATTTCTCTCGTCTTCGTGCAGTGGGATGTACTCAATCCGCTCTGGCGCCGTTGTGCCCGATTCGGGCACCGCCTGCATGGTTTTGGCAAAATCACCTAAATCAAACTTCGCCATTCTGCTTTGCCTCCTCTCTCAGATATTCCCGTACCCACAGCCGGTAGTCCACACTGGCGGCGCTGCGGGGGCTGTAGTCATAGATTGCTCTGCGGTCAAAGGTGCTTTCGGGGATCTTGTCCGTGCGCCGGATCACCGACTTAAACACCGGCAGGGACAGGCTGCGAAGCAGCTGCTCCCCCTGTCTGACGATTTCGGCGTTGTGCCACTGGGTGATCAGCACGCCCGCAATTTTAATGCAGGGATTGGCTGCCTTGATCCCATTGATCTGCGACGCCATATCGCTGACGCCCCACATACTAAATCCATCCACCAGCATGGGGATCACGACCTCGTCCGCCGCCATAAGGGCGCCCACAGAGGCCGCCGTGAAGCCCGGAGGGCAGTCGAAGATCATGTAGTCCACTTCGCCGTCACAGGCCACGGCATCGCGGAAATCACGCAGTGCTGACAGGCCGCTGCCGCCCTTGCGGATGGCAGACACATCAAGCCCATACAGCGCCGAGGATGCCGGCAGAAGGGAGATGTTTGTGCCCGAAATGGGCACAACGTTGTCCTCCCACACCGGCTCTCCTGTCCCCTGCAGCACGTCTGTCACGGTGAGGGTACGATCAGGGTCGAGGTTAGGGAAATAAAAGCGAGTGAGCGACATCTGCCCGTCGCAGTCCGCCAGCAGCACTCGCTTACCTGCGGCGTTTAGAGCTGCGGCTAAATTGAGGGCTGTGACGGTCTTGCCCACCCCGCCCTTCAAGTTCATAATTGCGATTGTTCTCATTGAGTTGCCTCCCGTTCTTGATAAAAATTGATTCACGATATACGAGCCCCGGTGCAACGTGGCGCTCCAGCACCATAAAACGCCGCTGCGGGTGGATCCACACCACCACGCCGGGCACAGACTTGGTCTTGATATAACCATGCGCCTTGCAGTACCGCAGCGCCTCAGGGACGAAATAAACTATATCGCCAATTGCGTACATACTTGGCCTCCTTTTACACAGGCAGGTCGCCGGGGTCTGGGATCTCGACAAATGTCACCTGCCCGCTCACCTGCGCCTTTCGTGTTTCCTCGCGACGCTCGGCTTTCTTGCGCTGTGCATCGTTCTTGAGCTTATTCATGTAGACCTGTCCTGACAGCGGAGCAAAAGACTGATGCGCGCCGTCAAAGGCCAGCGGCCACTTTCCGAGCCGCCCCTCTTTTTGTTTGGCAATTTTAAGGACTCGGGTCTTGTCGGGGTCAAAATCCCCTCCCGGCTTCGGTCGGTACAAAAGCATGACTGTGTCGGCGTCCTGCTCCAGCTGGCCGGTCTCCTTTAAGTCGTGCATAGTCGGCTCTCGCCATCCGCCCTGTTTCTGCGGGCGGGAGAGCTGCGCCAGCTCCACCACGAGAGTATTGCTGCTCTGCGCGAAGGTATGCAGCGCTCGCGAGATCCCCGCTACCGCCTGTGTCATGCCGGCGCGGGGGTCTCCCTCCGGCGTGATGAGCTGGACATAGTCTACAAAAATGACCTCGAAGCCATATGACCGGCTGATGGACTGGATCTGAGATGCTGTCCATCCGGAGCTGCGCAGCAGGGTCAGCTTGCGGGCGGCAAAGGTGCCGCTGTTATCGGCTGCACGCTGGAGGTCAGCCTCGTCCAGCTGCTGGCGCTTGATACGGTTAAAATCAATGCCCAGAGCCGAGGATACCAAGCGGTCTGTCAGCTTCCGCGGGCCTGTTTCCAAAGAGAAAAAGCCCACGCGGTACTTTTGCGCCATGTGGTAGGCCAGCACAAGCGCCAGCGCCGTTTTGCCGGCCGATGGCTCACCGCCGATGACCACCACGTCGCCCCGCTCCGTGTATGTGCCGTCATCAATGTCCTTGAGGCCATAGCCGATATACTCCCGCCTTTGTTCGGCGGTCTGGGCATCCATAAAGTGCCTAAAGGCGTCCGTCATGCTCCAGGCCTCCACGCCCTCGCCGGTTGCGGACAGGCTCAGCAGCTTGGCGATCAGCTCACGGCTATCCTCCACGGTGACGGCCTCGGTCAGCTCCTCGGCGGTGGCTTGGATCCGCAGCAGCGTGGCCTGCTCATGCATGATTTTGGCATACTCCCGCCAGTTGGCGGCTGTGGGCGTCAGCTCCATGAGCTGCACCATGCGGGCGTCTGCCGACGAGCCGAGCTTACCGCGGAGCGTCACCGGATCCACCGGCGCTCCCTCCTGCAGCAGTGCCCTGGCGGCTTGATAGATCCGCCGGTTGCCCTTGTCGCTAAAGTCCGCTGCATCCACCGTGGCCAAGATCGGCGCTGCCAGACTCTCATCCAGCAGCAGGGAGCCTATGACGGCGTTCTCGGCCTGCAGCCAAGCCTCGGAGGGCAAGGTAGATTTTACCCGCTCTGCCATCCGTACTCCTCCTTCTCCTCCCCCTTGCCCGCCTGCGGCAGCTCGTCCGGCTTTAGCGGATAGACTGTAAGCCAGTTCCGTTTCACAGCCTGCTCCAGCATGGCCAGCGCTGTGCGGCGGCTGCCGCCGGAGCAGGTAGACAGATCCTTCAGGATGCCATTGATCGCGCGCAGCGTCTTCACCGGCTTGCGGATGGCCGCGCGGTTTTCCAGCAGCGCTATGATGCCGTCCAGCAGCTCCTGATCCTCGCCGCAGGCTTCCTTCACCCGATCCAAAACTTCACGGGGGGCTATAGGGGGTTTATTCTTTCTTTCTTTTATTCCTTCTTTATTTGGTTGTGCCGGGTTTCCCGGCAACGGTTTTCCCGTTGACGGTTTTCCCGTTGACGGAAAACCCGGCAACGGTGCGATTTTCTCATCGTATAGAACGAAGAGATTGGCCGCAAACTGTCCGGTTTCACTGTGTCCCTGCTCCCGTAAGAGGTACCCGGCATCCTCCAAATTCTTTAGGGCTGCGCTGATCTTTTCCCGGCCGCAGCCGGCCACCGTGGCCAGGCCCTTGATCGTAAAATCCCAGTTTTCAGGGAAGCTGGCCATCATGCAAAACAGTCCCTTTGCTTGCAGCGTCAGCGAGTCATCGCGGAGAATTTGGTTCGGGAGGACGGTATACCCGCCCTTCCTAACCATTTTTATCTTAGATTCCATGAAATTCCCCCTTGCGAATTAAGCAAGAATCGTGTATACTATAGATGTTCTCATTGAGCGCCGTCCCTGGTGCTCCGACCGTACTCGGCTTTCCTCCGGGTGCGGTCTATTTTTGTGCCCTCATCCAACCAGCAGATGAGCCGCATCGCTCCGGCAGAGATCGTCCCTGCGCCGACTACGGCACACAGTGTGCCTACCCAGTCCATAATCAACCCTCCTTTGTCAAATGATTGCTCCCATATACCGCAAAAACGGGATACGCGGAATCTTTACTCGGCTCCCCATAATCACCGTAGGGAACCCCAGCAGCTGCGGCTGCTGTCTTGCGCACACCCGGACCCACTGATCCGATGTGCCAAGCACCCCCGCCACATCGCCGGGCAGCAGGTACTCCCTGTCGATGTTCATCAGATCCGCCAGCGTTTTCTTCTGCATTATTCGCGCACCTCCTCTACAGGCAGATCGATAACGGCCCAAAGCATACCGCAGTAACGGTCTTTCCATCGAGCCGGGTTTTCCGACCAGGATCCGCGGCCGTCTACCCACCATAGCTTGGTCGATTTCGGGTCCCGGGGATCACGAACAAAACGGCCCACAACGTATTCCGTCTTGCCTCCGGAATTATCCGGGTAAACCCTGCGCACCACACACAGCTCACCCGGAGCCGGGTGTCCGTCCGTATGGGCTAAATGCAATTCCTTCCACTTCATCGCTTCCCCTCCTCCGTGTAAAACTTGAGCTGATAAAATGCCGTGATGATCCCCGTGAGCTCGTCCATGATCTCCGCATAGAGCGGCTGCTCCTCCTCGGAAATGATGCCGTCCTCGGCGATCTCCATGAGCTGTCTGTCCCGAGCCTTTGCCGCAAAGCGTGCCATCCGGTTCATCATTCGGATGGTGGCCGCCTGCAGGTTGACCATCTCGATGTCCGGCAGCACGTCCAGGTCCTGCGTGGTCTTGGCCAAAAACCGGTAGGCCAGCGATTCGTCACCGCTCAGATCCGCCATAGCCTTGACGATGTGCAGCGGCGGGATCCGCACATCCGTTTCATAGCGCTTCACGCTCTCCACGCTGACATCCAGCTTCTCCGCCCAGGCCTCTTGAGTCATACCTGTCCGGCGGCGGCACGAAGCATAGATATTCGTGTCCGTTGGTGCCATTGAGTTCACGCCTCCTTTGTGTTATGGTTAGCTTGCATTTTAGCCTTGTCCTTTCCCCTGCCGCTGTGCTACACTAAAGGCAGAAAGGACGTGATTTCATGACTTATCGCGAAAAGATGAACATTGCCCGCTGGCTCTACCGCAAAGGCCCCGCCTCGGAAAAAAAAGTCAGCGCTCACTTTGACGGAAAACTCATGGATAACCATATTGACTCCTGCGAGTTTTTCTCCGTCACATGGCCGAATGGCCCCGATCCTTGGCTTTCCATGACTGATGCGAACCGCGACAATTACCGTGCAGCTCGGCGCACAGAGATTGCCGAGCGCAGGGACTGGGTAGAGCCTGTCGTCAGCGTGCTGGCGCTGTTCTGCTCCATTGCGGCGGTCATCATCTCGCTGGTCACCTGATAATGGCAAACACCAGGGCGGTGATGCTGGTGGCCAGACTCACCCACGGGATCAGGTCATTCACGAGATCTGACGGCGTTTTTCGCTCCCTCATGTTGACCCTCCCATCAGCTCCGCCTCCGTGCAGCCCAGCGCCTGGCACAGCGCCGCACGGTACTTCTTCAGCGGTGTGGACTGCCCCGACTCCCACTTGGAGATGCTGGACTTGTCCACGTTGATCTGATCCGCCAGCGCGGCCTGGGACAGCCCGCGGGACTCACGCATTGCTTTAAGGTTCACCGCTGCACCGCCTTTCGGCCTGCTCCGGAGCTGCGCCGAAGACCAGCTCATCCAGTGTGCAGCCCAGGGCCTGGGCCAGTGCCGCACAGACGGCCACGCTGGGTGTCTTGAGCCCCCGCTCGGTGAGGGAGATCATAGTCTCGCTTACCCCCACCATCTCCGCCAGCTGCTGGCCGCTGAGACCCAGCTTCAGCCGCCGTTCGCGGATGTTCTTTCCCAGGATCATCGATTCCACCTCCTCACGATCAGCACAATGAGCACCAGGTCTATCGCAATGCTCATCAAATCCAGTGCGATTCTCATTCCTTTACCTCCTTTTTTAGAATTTATCTTGACAACGAGCACGGCGTCCTTTATCCTGAGGGAGAGGGGTTCCCCCCTCTCCCCTACCGGGTCAGCCTTTCGATCAGGTCAATGATCGAGCTGACCAGGTCAAGGACTGCGGCAAGTAGGACAGCGGCTGTGAGAAGTGCGTCCTGCTTGCCCTTTTTCTTTTTCCGGCTCATTGCAAAATCTCCTTTCTTGTGGTATTATCTTGGTAAGATTCTTACCATGGTTTGATTATATCGCCATATATGGCGAAAGTCAATAGCATATTCGCCATTTTTGGAGATTTGGAGATTTACACAATATGACATGCTCGCCTTTGTATAATTCGCCCGATGTGGCGAATAGAGTGAAAGTCTATGCCAAACAGCGGAACAAATCCTTGAAGGATGTGTTGGCGGCCTGCTCTCTTGGTTCGAATACCTTCTCTCACATGCTGCACGGTCGCTCTTTGGCCTTTGATAGTCTCGCGCGGATCGCCGATGAATTGGGCTGCTCCGTGGACTACCTCCTCGGCCGGACGGATAACCCGGAAATAAATCGGTGAAATTTCACCTTGATTTCCGAGAAAAAGGGTGGTACAGTATCTTTGCAGGGACAACTATACACACCCTTCTTCCCGAGGGATTTGAGTATGGGAGAAAATCGACAGACCTACCATCACTCTGCCCCGCGGCCATGCTCCCGTGTGCAGCGCATGGATGGCGATAAGTCTCTTTCCAGAGGTCTTAACCCGAGGGACAAGCTTAGTGTAAATCGTCAATAGTCGAATGTCAATATTGAAATCGTCAGTTTACGATTATTTGGAGCTTTGCACAATTTCCATTAAGTATGAGGTTGAAATGAACACAGAGAATTTTGTGCAAAATGTAAAGAAGTTCTGCGCTATAAAAGGCGTAAAACCCACGGTTGCCTGCGCCGAAAGCGGGGCGGGTAAAGACCTTTTAGGGCAGCTCACTAAGCGTGGAACTATCCCGTCTGTCGAACGTGTCCAGCTCTTAGCCCAATATCTGGGCTGCACCACCAGTGACCTGCTGGGCGAGCGGCCGGCCGACATGGAGCCGGGTAACGTCATCGTCTACGCCGATCGCAACGGCGAAACTCGTAAAACCAAGATCGTAAGCGATGCCCAGTTTGCCGCCATCGCCAAGATTCTGGACAGCTTGCCCGAAGAAAAGGACGATTTACTGTAAAAGATTGAGGAGGAGTTTGGGTGAAAAGGATTCTTGCAGCTTTGATGCTATGCTTGATGCTTTGCTGTCTGGCTGGATGCCGGATAGGGAGCCAGCCCCAGAAGGAAAACAAAGAGCTGAAGCCGAGTACGATTACAGTTGACGCATTTGACGCGGTTTTTCGGCTATTCGTACGAGAGTCCGATGACCAAGTACAAATACAGACGGCTTTTGACTTGAGTGATGCTCAATCTGAGTCCGACAAATCGGGTGGATTGCACGGCATGAGTTACAGGCTTGCATCAAATGAGGTCGACACAGTATCCTCGATGTATGTATATTCTAACGCCGACAACTACATCGAGATGGTCGCGCTTAACTTTACGGCGGAAAACAACTATTGGGCGTCGAACGAAAGCACTGTGGCGGTGTTGGCGCTATATGCCCTTGACGTGGACATTAGCGATGTGTCAAGTTTTATCGACAAACTGGACAATGCGATTGCCAGCGCAGAGGATAATGACACTATAAATTCTGCCGTAGAGATTGGCGGATGGCGCATTATTGCCAGTGTTAAGGACGGCGAGTGCAACTTGGTTTTATACCTGGTCTAAAATTATTAAGCTATTAAACAAAGAGGGCGGCGCCTTACCGCCGCCCCTTTATATTATCGCCTGTGTGCGTCTATGTACGGCCTGAACTGTGCGTAGACCTGCCGCTCCAGTGGACTGGTCAAAAACTTGCCCCGCTGATAGAGCAGCTGCAGCCGCTCCCAGCGGAACTCCGCAGCTGTCTGACTGATGCCGCACAGCTGCGCGATCTCCGCCGCCGACTGCATATTGCACCCCCACAGCACGCAGGCCGGAGCCAAGAGCCGGCTTGCAAACACATTGGCCGCCTGCTCCAGCGGATCATCCTCCAAGGACGGCTCTCGGTTGAGCACCCCCACCCGTCCCACATGGCCTAAAATGATGTGCCCCAGCTCGTGCGCCAGCGTAAACCGCCGCCGCTCCGGCGACGGCTCTTCCGCCAGTAGGATCACCGGCCGGCCATTCAGCGCCACGCTGCGCCCCTCTGGAGCGTCTGTGAGCGATGTTCTCCGCACGGGGATGCCGAGGGTCTGGCAAATGCTCAAAGCCCGCACAGGCAGCGCTGTGGCGTGGCAGTCGATTAAAATTCGCCACGCCGCGTCTCGGGAATACTGATAATCTTTGTAATCCATCGAGATCACCTCCACGAAAATTGTAGAGGTGTGTCGTCGGATTGTCTGCAAGTAAATATTGGTAATTTGGGAAAATTTAACAAATAAAGAAAAAGTGCCCGATTCGGGCACACAAAATGGAGGGTGCGTCAGATGTCAAAATACGAAGAGCTTCGTGACAAGGGCTTCTTGGCCTTACGTACATATATGGATTCACTTGATGCAAAGCATGGCGAAAAAATAGCATATTGGCTGAATGACTATGCTCGATTCCTCAATAAAGAGACGAATTTCGACCCGAAAGATTTGATTCACTATAAGCGAGGTTCCATCGTAAAAGTTCACCTTGGCTACCGTGTAGGGAGCGAAGAAGGCGGTTTGCACTATGGTGTTGTTATTGATACGCAAAATGATCTTTCTTCACCTACGGCAACGATTATTCCGTTCACCTCCGTAAAACCAGAGAAAAGGATTGAAAAACTTCATCGGTCACAAGTTTATATCGGAAATGAAATATTTGAACTGCTTCAGGCAAAAATTAACAAAGAAATTGATGAATCAAACAGGACGCAAAATCTACTGAAGAAGATGCTTGACGAACCAATCGATCCGGACAATGCATCCCCCGAATTGCAGCGAGCATACATTAGCGCTTTGGCAGAGCAAATTAAGAAACTCGACAACAAAATAAAATTGATGGGGAGAATGCTCCGAGAAATCCAGAAAATGAAAATGGGCAGTATTGCGCTGGTTGGGCAAATAACAACCATCAGCAAGATACGAATCTATGATCCTATTTATCCCTCCGATACGCTAAGTAATATCCGGCTTTCTGCTAAAACCATGGACAAATTAGATAGAAAAATTGTTGAACTATTTACAAAACCAAACACAACCACACAAAAAGTGTAATATGTGCTTGACACTGGGGCATAATATGTGGTAGGATGATTCTGTTAACAGAGCTGCTTGCCAGCACTGGAAAAGACATTGCCGCTTGCCGGCACTCGAAAAATCATCCGAAAAGACCCCTCATTTTTGTGAGGGGTCTTTTCACATTTCACATCAAACCGACCGCCCCGGTGTTCAAGCCAGGGCGGTCAAGCAATATATAGGGGTAGCACCCAAGGAGGATGAGCATGAATTGCAGAAAGTGCCGCGCGCCACTGCCAGACGGCGCAAAGTTTTGCCCTGCTTGCGGGGCAAAGGTGTCTGCAGAGCAGCGGCCAAAATCCCGTGGCAACGGGCAGGGCACCGTAATACGCCGTGGGAGCGGCTGGACGGCCATTGTGTCCGCTGGATACACCATGGCACCGGATGGGACGATGCGCCGCAAGCGGCGTTCAAAGGCCGGATTTAAGACCAAAAAAGAGGCTATCGCCTACCTGCCCATCTTGGCAGCAGAGCCAGAGCAGAAAAAGAGCATCACCTTTAAGGCACTGTATGACCGCTGGCTGCCTACCCATCGAGCCGGGCAGGCCACCATGAATTGCTACAAAGCCGCCTGGAAGTACTTTGCACCTGTATGGATGGAAAAGGTCTCTGACATCGATATTGACGATCTGCAAGAGTGCATGGACAGCTGCCCTAAGGGCAAGCGCACCCGCGAAAACATGAAAGCCCTCTGTGGCCTGCTATATAAGTTCGGCATCCCGCGCCACCTTACCACCATCAATATGGGGCAGTATCTCATTGTGGGGAGAGGCGAGGGCAGCGGCAAGGATGGTATTCCCGTCCAGGAGCTGGATAAACTGCGCCAAAATGTAGGCGTAGTGCCCTACACGGACTATGTGCTCGCCCAGTGCTATCTCGGCTTCCGGCCGTCCGAGTTGCTGGAGCTGGACATAAGCAATTATGATCGGGAGCGGAATGCATTCATCGGCGGCGGCGCCAAGACCGATGCCGGACGAGATCGAACTGTTACCATCTCCCCGAAGATCCAGCCCATTATTGACAGGCTCACAGCTGGCAGGGACTCCGGCCCGGTGTTCTGCGGTGCAGATGGAACACAAATGTCCCTGCGGGCCTACAGATCGGCGTTCTACGGCGTTTTGGCAGCGGCCGGCATAGATAACCCAACCGAGACAAAAGACGGCGTAGAACGCCACAAATACACACCTCACAGCTGCCGCCACACCTTCGCCACGCTCATGAAAAATGTCCCAGCCCCGGACAAAGACAAGCTTGAATTGATTGGCCACACATCCACCGAGATGCTCCGCCACTATCAGGATGTGGATATTGATGCGCTCCGGCGCATTACAGACGCCATGTAACCAGGCAAGCAGCGTTAACCACATGACAACCATAGCAAATATTTTTCCACGATCTTTTCAAAAACTGTATATAAAAAAAGTTACCGTTTCTTCTTAAACTAAGTAGAAACGGTAACTTTTGGTCCGAGTGTCGAGATTCGAACTCGAGGCCTCTTGAACCCCATTCAACCTAAAAGTCCTTAAGTACAAGTATTTTTTGTCTCTATGACAACCACAAGACAACCATAGGAATCATTTCATTCCTCTGTTTTTTATCTGATTTCAGCAGGTGATTCCAGGTTAATTTCCCTATTTATGTGTCCTGCCGGATGAATGCGTCGAAGCCCGCCGCTTTCAGGCGCTGCACCATCTTTTCGGCGTTTTCCCTGACGGCAAAGGCGCCCACCTGCACCCGATAGAGCTTCTGCTCCGCG
>ERZ780044.165-NODE-165-length-16927-cov-3.33053_pt1 | contig 16927 bp, 9 predicted proteins | sample MGYA00511849_ERZ780044 | MGnify/ENA primary metagenome ERZ780044 (study PRJEB29588, sample SAMEA2152467) | human gut metagenome | biome: human gut; feature: human-associated habitat; material: faeces | place: Denmark | collected 2008/2010 ...
CTGCGGGGGTGGTCGAAGCTCTGGCGAAACAGTTCCTTTGCCGAAGTTGCGGCTGCCACCTCGTCGTAGCCCAGACCGAACCAGAACTCGGAGGTCTCCGGCTTCTCATCACACTCCCAGGATGTCCACAGGCGGTATGAAACGCAGCCGTCCTTTTTTTGAAACTCATACCTGTATCTGTCCTGCATCCAATCCTCAAACAGCAATGGCGCAAAGGAAAACAGGGATATGTTGGGACGAATGTCCATGCAGTAGATATGATTCCAGTTGCTTCTATACAGGTTTTTCTCGGCTAAGATCTCCTTGCTTTCGTTGACTGAATGGAGCGTTTTTCCCCAGCAGCCGCGAAGTCCCATCTCCCAGCGGTGCTCCTGTGTGGCGCCCTCCAGCCAAAGCCGGCAGCAAAAGCCCCGCTCGTCCAGCGGCGCCAGCAGCATGCCATGAAGCGTCACATCGCCGAGCCGAGCCGTGTAGGACGGGATCCAATGGGACTCGTATGTCCATTCCAGATCCTTCAGGGCAAGCTCCTCTCCGTCCCGCACAACATACGGCTGCAGAAAAGGAGCAGTTTCGCTGCCGCGCATTTCCAAAAGTCCCTTTGCGCCCATATGGAGAAACGTGATCCCCTCCAGCGCTCCGTCTATGGCTCGGATCGTTGGGAGAGATATGTATTCATTGCCCGTTACAAAATACTTCAAGTATTGTTTCCCTCCTTTCTTTATTCGCCGGTAATACCGACCTTTTCAATGCTTTCAACAAATTGCTTTTGCATGATGATATACAGCACCAGCAGCGGCAGAATAGACAGGAATGTACCCGCAAGACTGATGGCCTCGTTCACGGTGCTGTGGCTGCCGGTAGTCCCATAGAGGTTGGTGTAGGACGCGGCAAAACTCCCCAGTTTCATGGGCAGGGTTTTTATCACCGTGCCGAAGAGCAGCGCCGCCTGCGTTGTTTCGTTCCAGTACCACACGAAGGAAAACAGCATGGTGACGACTATGGCCGGCCGAGCCAGAGGCAAGGCGACCTTAAAAAACACCGTAAGGATCCCAGCCCCGTCCAGATAGGCCGCCTCGTCCAGTGCGAGTGGATAGCTCCTGAAAAAGTTCTGGAAAACCAGAATGAAAATACTGCTCTTCAGCCCCTGCCCAAACAGCGCCGGAAGGATCTGCGGCAGGATCGTGTTGAGCATATTATAATTGCTGAACATCAGATACCTGGGGATGAGGGTGATCTGCGCCGGAACTACAAAGGAGGCCACGATCAACCCAACGATCAGTTTTTTCCCGGGGACGGGGAAGCGAGCCAGCCCGTAGCCCACCACCGCGCAGGCCATGGTCTGGAACACCGCCGGAATGGCCGACGTGATGATGGAATTAACAAAGCTGTTTCCGAAATCCAGCGTCTTATATGCTTTCAGGAAGTTATCAAAGCAAAGCCCCGTGGGCAGCCATTCTACGGCAGGGTCAACGAGGTCTTCCACGGATTTGAAGCTGTTGACGGCCATATACAAAATGGGATACAGGAATATAAAGCCGATCCCCATCAGGACTGCATAGCGCACAAGCCCCAGCAGGAACTTTCTCCTGCGGTTCCATAATGCGTCGGCTACTTTGGCGTGACCACCATATTTTTTCATGACTTATCCCTCCCCCTGAACAGAATGAATACCACGAGAAGTATTCCGCAGACCGCCAGGAAATAGAGCCAGGACATTGCCGCCGAAAAGCTGAAGGGGCGGTTCACCTCAAACATATGCGCCGCTATTTTATCCGCCACTTCATTATTGGCGCTGTTGGCGATCTCCATGACCGTATAGATGGCATTCAGCAGGATCATCGGCCTTACATGGGGAAGGGTTATCTTCCAAAATTTCTGCCACGCACCGGCGCCGTCGATCTCGGCCGCCTCATAAAGCGAGCGATTCACTTTTTGCAGGCCGGCCAGAAACAGAAGGATTTGAACGCCGGAATACCACAGGATCAGCACCAGATTCTCCAGCGCAAAGAAGATCGGTTTTCGGAATATTTCCGGCAGCGTGTTCAGAAAGTTATACACGGTCTCGCTCATGGAGGCAAAGTCGATGGTATAGCTGTCCAGCAGCTCCTGAATGACAGACCCGCTCATGATAATGACCGGCAGGAAAAACAGCACGCGAAACACCGTTCTACCAACGAAATTTTTGTTTAGCAAAATGGCTATTATCAGCGAGAACACCAGCACGATGGGCGTGGCGCAGCAGATGAACAGCACGTTGTTTCCCAGAGACGTCAAAAAGATCGTGTCGATCCGCAGGGCTTCATAATAGTACGCAAAGCCCCGCCACGAAAGCTGGATCCCCTTATCCGAATCAATGGACACATCATTCAGGCTCAGGGCAATAGAGAGCACTATGGGGTAAAGGGTGAACAAAAGGAATCCGATCGCCCAGGGAAGCACGAAAAGCGAGCCTGACACGGCTTTTCTCCCGCGGTAGGTCAATCCTCTGCGCTTCATTGGCTCCCTCCTTTCACCAGGTATCCGCCGGCCGGCACCACGACGCCGTCTGTCGCCGCATCGGTGTTATTGTAATTGACATAGATGCTGATATTGCCGCTGTAGCTGACCCTGGCCACGCCCTCCGCCACCATGCGGTGCTCCGTTATCTCTTTTCCCTCCACCGCCAGCAGCGCCCGCGAAACATATGCATAGGTGCCGGCGATGTGCTCCTCCCAGTCGCCGAAGTTCACGGAGAACATATTCTCCAGCGGGGTCTTTTCCAGCTTGTGGCTTTCCGCCTCGGCAACTATATACGCGGGATAGGCGCCGAACTCCACCATCTTCAGTACGGCGTTTTGGGAATAGAATCCAAGATTGATATACGGGGCATAGTAATCCACATAGCCCTTGAGGACGATCTGCAGAAACGGCACCGTGTCCGTTTCAAACAGGTACTGACTGGAGGACATGGATATATCCAGATACTCCGATACGGCGTCCCAGTAATACATGGCAGGCTGGAAAAGCGACGCCTTATTCTCGCTTTTCTTCACCATGTCACGCAGCAGCTCCATTGTCTCCAGGCGGGTGTATTCTGCGCCCTTTCCATAGTTGGACGCGGGGCTTTTGCCGATATTATCAAGGGAAAAATGAAGCTCGGGCCACTTTTCGCACAAGCTTTCATAGTTTTTGAGGATCTTGTCCGTCCGGATCACATAGGCATCCGGATATAGTAAGGCGCTGTTATCGACGGTATAGCGGGTATAGGCGCTGGAGATATTGAGCGCAGCATCGCGCCGAAGGCTGATCTGATCCTCATTCGCCTGCCCCAGATTGCGGTACAGGCTGAGCCGGCCGCCCGACTGGGCTACGCTTTCCGCCCAGGAGTGCAGCGCTGCGGCGCTGCCCAGCCTTCCGTCCAGCCTCACCTCTCCGTATTTTGCCCCGTTCACGCCGCCCTTCTCCCAGCCGTAATAGCAGGCGTGCAGATTGCCGATGCCTGCCCCCTGCAGCCTCTGGGTGATGCTCTGCGCTTCCTCCACGGAGGTGAGCACCTGCGTGGTGTTGTACAGAACGCTCTCTTTTATCTCCGCGCCCAGAACGGACAGCCAAAGGGGGATCTCCCCCTGCGCCTCGCCCCGGCTGAGCAGGCCGTCGGCAACCAGCCGGTTCCGGTAGTAAACGGCCATGGAGGAGTAGTCGGCGTCTTCTCCGGTGAGGAAAACAAAATCCACCGCCGGCTGCAGCACATTCATGGTCTCCTGCGCCGTATATACGCCTGCGCCTGCTTTGTTGACCGGTTTGAGATAGGCAGAGCGATAGGCAAACTGCGCTGTGATCCAGTTGTGATCCGTGGTCAGGCCGGCGGGATTGGCAGATATGCTCGCCTGCTCGACGTCGCTCCGGATCATGGCAAATATGCCGTTGTGTCCCTCGCCGTGGACAATGCCGTAAACGGGCAGGGTCATGCCGTTCTCGGGAACCAGATAGTCATTGCCTCGGCTGGCCAGAAGGTTGCCGGGGCTTGCCAGCGGATCAATACCCGCATCCTCGCCGAACACCCGCCCCTCCAGCGCCGCGTTATAAGCCGACGGCTTCTGGAACCGGATCAGCGCCCCGCAGCCGTCCGGCACAAAGAAGTAGCCGGATATGTCGTCCGAGTAGGTGCTCCCCAAAAACGGCAGAAAGCACAGGGATTTAAGTTTGTTTTTCCCGTACTCCTCCAGGCTGCCGTCCACGATGCGGCAGCTAAGCGTATCGCCCTGCAGCGCCACGCCGACGCTGAACCGGAACCCCTGCTTGGGCAGATCGACTTTGCACACAAAGCTGTCCTCGCCCCAATCATAGCGGAGCTTTGCATTGGCGGTTTCCGAGGAGGCACGCTTTACCGCATCTTTTTCGTCGAAATACTCTATGGCGCAAAGGGATGAGGCCAGCTCATACCACGACTTATTCAGGGTGTCCGGCTTTTCATCGGCGGCCAGTCCCCAAACAGAGCCGCTTCTCCGGTCAACGATCCGAAGCTGGGATGTATTCTCCCTGACCCAGACCTGCAGGGTGTTGGATGCAAGCCGCAGGGTGAATCCTTCAACGGTATAAGGGGATCGAGCCGGCTCCGACGATGCTGCAAACTGCGCATGGCGACCCGAATGGATCTCGGATCGGTCGGCAAAGGAAGCCGGTGTTTCCTGCCCGCTCTTCTGCGCAGTCCTGTTTGCCGCATAGATCAAATACCCCGCAGCGCCCACAGCAATGGCCGCGGCAAGGACGCAGCCAATTCCTTTTGTCAATTTGCTATGAAAAGACACGGAACCTCACCTCCCCCAGCACCTGCGACACATACTCCCATACGCTGAGCCAGATCAGGTACAGGATCACGCAGGCCACGATAGCCATAGCGATAAAAAACAGAATGATCAGTATATTCATGGCGGTTTCCCTGATTTTGTAATTATGAATCTCCATAGTCGACAAAAATAGGTTGATCCCGCTCCAGCACAAAAGAACGGCATGTGCGAGGGTAATGACAAAGCCCTCGTTGTTTGTCAGCACATACGTCAAAAGCAGCACAGCGGGGCAGCCCAGAATATAGGGCGTGAGCGCATAGGCCGTTGCCGTATAAATACTGCGCAGAGAGCCTTCGCCGTCCCGAATGGTGCCGATGAGATAGCTGCCAATGATCCAGAGCGCCAGCGGAATGACCAGCACGGCCAGAACGACCGGAACCGAAACCTCCCTGCCGACGGCAGGATTGAAGATAAATCCCCGATATAAATAATCCCAGAGATAGACAGCAATGAGCAGCACATACAAAGCCGCAGCAACAGCAGGACTGCCCCTCTTGCCATTTTTGATGTCATAGCAGCCGTCGATGGGATGCCTTAAAAAGCGGCGGATAAAGCGGCCTTCCCGCAAAACAGGGACGGACTGCCCGATGGCCGTCGTCTCCTTTCCCCTGCGGATTCTTTTCAGTAGGGCAAAAAAGCAGCACACAGCGATAAGGCACACCACAATCGCGGCGCCATTGTCATGGATCCAATTATCCCGAACCTCCCAGAAGGCCTCCGAATAGTCCTCCTTGTTGCAGGCCAGACCGAAATGCTCCATGGCGCTCTCATAATCGCCCATGAAATAACTGGTTTTTCCGAAGCCGTTATGGGCGATCCGTGACATGCCGTTCAGCTTGAGCAGCTCGCCCCACACCGAGGATGCCGCCTGATAGTCGCCGCTCTCCATTTTGTTGATGGCGTCATAAGTGGTCAGCGCAAACTCCGTCGGATAAAACGACTGGACAATGCCCTTTTCCCGATCAAGGACATAGATGAGCCCATCCTCGTCGCAGGCTATAGCCGCCGCATAGGTAAACAGGCCATAGCGGTCGCTGGCAACGGCTCTGCCGCCAAAGGAAAACAGCAGCTCTCCGTTGGGGTCATAGTCATTGATAACGCCGGCATAAGTCACCGCAAAGCAGCCGCCTTCCGGCTTTGCCGCCACATCTACAAAGTTCCATTCGTCGATGAGGCCGTCCTCGTGGAAAATGTCCACGCCGCCGAAATTGTGCAGATTCACATTATTGCCTTTGCTGCTCTTGGCGGCGTTCCAGGCGAGGGCGTTGTCCGAGTCCTGCACAACGGAAAACAGCAGGTCGCGGCTTGCCAGATCAATATTGTATATGGCGCGGGGCGACCGGTTGAACAGGCGCTCCAGCTGCTCCTGCGTGAAGATCAGCTCCTGGATCGACTCCAGAAGGGAGATCGGGGTGGTACTGGCTGCGAAATAGCCTTCAAATTCGCCCTGCGCGTTGAACTGCATGACGCCCTCGTAGGAGCCATCGCCCACCACATAGAGGGTGCCGCCGCTGGTCTCGACAACGTTTTTGGGTTTATAGCGGCTCCTGTCGCTGAACAGATAGGAGGTGGGGCGAGCGATCCGGAGGAGAATTGCCCCCTCCTCGTCAAAGGCATATACGCACTCTGCGCCATAGTCTGCAATATAGATTTTTTTCTCCGTGTCCACAAATATGCCCGTGGGCTTTTTCAGCCCCCCGATGGGCAGCCAATCCAAGGTCTTTTCGGCCAGATCATAGCGTCCCACACGCTTATTGCCCGTATCCAGAAGGTACAGCTGCCCTTCCCGAATGAAAATATCCTCGGGCTGCAGCAGATCCTCGTTGCGAAACAAGACCTCCCCCGGAAGATAGGCGTCCTGCGTCCGGATCCACTCTCCGTCCACAGAGGTCGTGTAGGTGTACGTGGTGCTTTCCGCGGCATACACCGCCGTCGGCTGCAGCAGGAGAAAGCACAGGAGAAGAAATGTAACGATCCTTTTCATAGTGCCCCCTATTTGATGCCGGAGTGGACCATGGTGTCCATGACCTTTGACTGCATGATGATAAACAGCACCAGATTGGGCACGAATATCAGCAGCGATCCTGCCGCCGATATGCCCGCTCCGGCCACGGCATTTCCGGACGCATTTGACAGGGTGGAAACATAATAGGCGAAGGTCTTCAGGTTGTTGCTCTCAATATACTGCACCGACGCCTCCGTGGCCGTCCAAGCCGACTGAAACGCAAGGATGGCAACGGTCGCCAAGGCAGGTCTGATGAGGGGGATGATGATCTTGAAGAGGATCTTGAAATTTGATGCGCCGTCAATATAGGCCGCCTCCACCAGAGAATTGGGCAGCTGGTCGACAAACTGCTTGACCAGGAAAATACCCACCGGCATGGCCAGAAGCGGAATGACATTGGCCCAGAAGCTGTTTTTCAGTCCGAAAAGCACAATGATGAAATATCTGGGGATGGCCACCGCGATAGGCACGAACATCAAGGCCATGTTGTTGATCTCCAGCAGGGTCTTCTTGCCCCGAAAATTCCTTTTGGACAGCACAAAGGCCGTTCCCGCCGTCAAATAAAGCGTTGCCAGCACGACCACCGCGGTGGCCACGATGCTGTTAATCAGATACCTCGACGCCGGCACCGAGGAATCCGATGCCACCTGAAACAGATTTACAAAATTATCCAGCGTGGGATGGCGGACGAAAAAACGGGGCGGATAGGCAAACAGCTCACCGGTCGGCTTGAACGCCGTCATGACGATATACAGGATCGGCAGCAGCATCACAATGGCGATGGGAATAAGATATGCATAGAATTTAAGCTGGCTCGCGTGAAAGTATTTGGGGTTGATGCCGCTGCCCCAGATCTTTCCGCGGGTCTTATGCTTTGCTTTGTATTTCTTCATATCCTCACTCCTTTTCCGCAAGCAGACGATTCACCAGGTCAGAGCACAGCTTAATGAGGATCAGCAGAACCACCGCAATGGCGGAGGCATACCCCATTTCATACCGGATGAATGCAAAATCCTCCATGTGGTTCACGATCAGCTGCCCCGAGTATCCCGGCGTAGGGTTGGCGCCGCTGAGGATAGTCCCCACACCGCTGGAGGTGAAGGTGCCCACGATGGCCATCACCGCGCCAAACAGCATCTGCGGCTTCACGCTGGGGATCGTGATATAAATGATTTCCTGGAAACGGTTGCGCACGCCGTCCATCCGCGCCGCCTCATATATTTCCGAATTCACATTCAAAATGCCCGCCAGCATAGCCAGAAAGCCTATGCCAAGGCTGCTCCACAGGGAAACAAGGATCATGATCGGCAGCAGATACTCCTCGGACTGAAGCCACAGGATCGGCTGCTCGATCCACCCCAGGCGGGTCAGCAGGGCGTTCAGATAGCCATTGGCGTCCCCGCTGAAAACCACGCCCCACACAGTGCTGAGCAGAACGCCGCCCGTGAGGGACGGAGAGTACAGCACGATGGCCAGGATCGTTCTGGGGACTTTCGTCAGCTGCGCCAGACTCCACGCCAGAATGAAGCTCAGAAAATACCCGCCCGCCCCCACGCAAATCGCATATATCAGCGTGTTGGGCAAAACCTTCTGCATGAAAACGCTGTCGTTGGTGAGCAGGTATATGTAATTCTTCAGTCCGGTGAATTCCGGCGCTCCGATGGTATTGAAATAAGTAAAAGACAGGCCGATGGACACGATTACGGGGATCAGGATGAAGGTGGTGAATAGAAAAACATATGGCGCCAGCATAACGGCGTTGGAATGTCTGTTGGCCCATTCACGGAGCTTTTTCATCTGACGCGCCTCCCTTTTCCTGCCCCATCCACGAGGCTATCTCCTCCGTAGTGTAGGGCTTTATCATATTTCCGTCTTCATCCATGAAGTTAAATTCCTGCAGCTTGCGGATGATCTCCCGATCGGAGGCGATCACGGCGCGGTCAATGCTCTCCGTGAGTCCCTTTCCGTTCACCACCACCTGATTCCACGTGTTGCTTACCTCACGCTCCACCATGTAGCCTGCGGGATGCCGACCGGTTTCCTTTTGATAGGACAGCTGCCGCAGGATCACCTCCCTGTCCCCTTTGGGATACGGAAGGCTTTCAAACGCTTTCAAATTGGCCGTATTCCATCTGTAGCCGGCGCCGTATGCACTTTCCAGACGATTGGAAAATTCCGTCTGCGTTTCGCCGGCCAGCCACCATTTCAAAAATTCCCAAGCTTCATCGGGCTTGTCCGTATTGTTTGAGATCATGGAGGCCGTGCTGTCGGCAGCTTGGTAGTAGGCAACGGAGCCGTCGCTTTGCCGCTGCCCGGGGACTAACGCTATGCCCCACTTTCCGCTCAGCTCCGGCGCAGCGGTCAGCAGCTGCACATAGGTTGAAAAATTGCCCACACCCAGCGGTGTTTCACCGTAGCGAAAGCTATTGAAGAAGTTGGCAACGCTTTCGGACAGGGAGTACACCTTGTATAGATCCGTCATCTGCTGAAAGGCTGCCTTGCCGGCCTCATTATTGAACGCCACGCTTCCGCCGTCCGGTGCATAGAAGGCAGCGCCGTTTTGATACAGGAACGGCCCCGTTGCGTTAAAGGTCTTAAAGCTCCCGCCCGTTGCAAGGGAGGTGCAGACATTCATGGAGTAGCGCAGCAGAACCGGCATCATGTTTTCCACATTCTCCCACGTTTCCGGCACGTCAAGCCCCAGATCCTCCAGAATATCCTTGCGATAAAACAGGATCTGATAGTTCAGACTGTCTACTGCGCCATATATGCCCCCGTCATAGGCCAGAGGCACCAGTCCGGCAATGTTGTACTGCTCGCTGTAATAGGAGGCAAAATCCTCGTATTCCAGCAGATTTTTTGCGGCGCCGCGGATGGCCAGTTCATAGGGCGTGTAGAAATTGACCCCGATCACCACATCCGGATTTTTCCCCGTGGCGTTGGCCAGGATCAGCTTCTGCTCATTGGGCATCAGCGCCAGAGATATTGCCGTGCCGTGGGTCTGGTTGTACTGCTCGTCTATCATGGCCTGGAGTATTTCCGTGTAGGAAATAGGCATATTCACCCAAACCTGCAGTTCCTCCGTGTCGCCGCCAACTGCGGTATAATCCGCACCGCCGGCATCGGGCAGATAGGTCTCGGCAAGGCGCTTCACGCCCTCCACCGCATGCACCAGCATATTGCAGGACGCCGCAGGAAGGTCAGTATTTTGGTAAAAGTAAATGCGATCTAGACTGAGGGGCGTATAGACCAGTTTCTCCAGAACCTCGCCCAGAGCGCTGTTGACGGAGCCGTCGCCCTCGCTGAGCATGCCGGCCTTATTGGGAATAAGGCGCTCGTCCTTCAGCAGGTTCTCCAGCTGCCGGACAGCATAGTTCAGCCGGCCGGCGTAGGAAGGCTCTGCATTTCCTATCGCCCAAAGCTCACCGTAAATGCCCTCGATCTGCTTCTTATAAGCCGTCAGCTTAGCCGGAACATCCGGCAAATACTGCTCCATGTCCCATGTTCTGTTGGGATCCTGACTGCCGGCTGTCAGCTTGCGAAGATCCATGGACACATCGCTTATGCCGTTCATCACTTCTACCAGTTTGGAATAGACCGCCAGCAGCGGATCCATAGTGGCCTGCATGGCAATGGTGTGCTCGCCCGCTCCGAGATACACCCACACGTCTTTTCCGTCCTCCGCCACGGTAAGATTCCTATAGCTGTTCATTCCCGTGCTCGGAAAGGCCACGGCGTCTGCAGTGACGCTTTCGCCGTCGATCCACAGGCGGCGATAGCTGCATTTGTCATTGTCGGAATACTGGCTGTAGCGGAATCCGATGCGGTACCATCCGGCCTGCTCCACATCTGCCATCCACAGGATCTTCTGGCCGACTTTGCTCCAGGAGGCTGCGTCTATAACATTGATCTTCTCCTGATAGGTATCATACGGCGAAAGCGCGGGATTCTTGACGTTTTTGCCGCGGATGTAGGAGTCTGACTTCATAACAAAGTTTTCAGCCTCCACGGAAATTATCTGGCTGCCGCTCTGCGGCTCGCCGCTTTTCGGCAGAGCGGACTCCCCCTCTCCGGCCGCAATATACACGCCAAAAACTCTTACAGCTGCGCTGCAGGCCACGCTGATCCGGTTATGCCCCTCCGGCAGAGAAACCTTCAGATTGCCCTTGCTGACGTCATCCGGCTGCTGGAGCACCGCAAGCAGGGGAAACTGCGACACCGTGGGCTGCGTATTCAGCTCATCGCCGTACCGATCCAGCGGCCGCTCCCCATCGCCCTGCTCCCAGGCCAGAACGCTGGAGGCAGAAATGCTCTGGCTGCCGACAGAAAGCTCCCAGCTCAGATCCGCATAGAGAGCTTCCTCAGCTTTATAGTTCAGCCATATTTCATACGTTCCGGCAGTCTCTGCATCATACTCCACCGTCAGCGTCCGGTCTTCGCTTACCTGAAAACCGTTTTCATCCTCCCAGATCGCGGACAGACCCTGCCGGCCGCTCCAGAGTAGGGCGGCTTTTTGCGGCTGCGAACGGGAAGATCGGTCTGCCAATCCGTCCGGCGAAACACGGCCGAACAAAACACACAGCGCCGCCAATAGCCCTGCGATCCCTATTAAGCTTAGAATACTGGTTTTCTTTCTGCTCATGGTGTCCCTTCCCGCTCCTGTTCGTTTCACTCGGCCGCTCTCGCTCCGGTCTTGGCTTTTTTGTGAGGATCCGGCCAGTCGTTCAGCTCTTTTTCTTTCTTTTCACGACCACGAAGGCACCTGCCGCAGCAGCCGCCACGCCAACGATCAGCCAAACGACCCAGCCGGTCTTGGCCTGCTCCGTGTGCTGCGTTCCCGTGTTTTCGGCTGCACCGGCCGGAAGATCCACCTCATTCAGCCGCACCCAGTCAACCCAGCCATAGGTGCCGTCATCCGGCGCCGCAAGGGTGAGGGTGTCGCCGGCCTTCAGCTCGACTTTTTTATTGTATTTGTCTTCCGTCATTTTATCGTCGCCGAACTCCGTGGCCTTGCGGGAAACAGAGCCGATCACGGTTCCGTTTATCCGCAAGAAAGTCGTTTCACGGGAGCCGCAGGATCTGATGGTGATGGTATACCACCCGTCTTTGAAGTCCGGATAGCTGTTCAGCGGGATCTCCACGGTCGTTTTCGGCTGCAGATCAGCAAAATACCCCTGTGTGATCTTGTCATAAAAGAACTCCGTCTGGTAGAGAATGTATCCCTCCCCGCTCTCCGTGCTGTCGCCCTCCGGCTTCGGCTCCTCGGCCGGCGTGGGTTCCTGTGCCGGTGTTTCCGCGGGAGTAGCTGCGGAGCCGCCTCCGGTATTGGAGCCGCCGCACACATCCAGAACGATAAAGTCCACCCAGCCCCAGTAAGAGCCGCTGGGAGCCACCAGAGAAAGCGTATCCTCCGGCTTGAGCTTTATCTCGGTCTGCAGCTTGTCATAGGTCATCTGATCCTGTCCGAATCCGGTGCCTGTCCGGCTGATGGTGCCCACTTTTGTTCCGTTCACGAGCACGTCAAAGCTCTCACGGTTGCCGCAGGAATAGACGGTCAACAAATATGTGCCGGCCTTAAACTGAGCGTCCTTCCCGAGCCGGAAAGACAGGGTTTCTTCCGGCTGCAGGTCAGCGGCCACGCCCTCGGTAATGGTGCCGCTGTAATAGTCTTCCGCCTGATAGATAAAATAGTCAACGCCTTTTTCTGCCGCTGCCGCCGCGTTACAGGCAAATATAGAGAAAAGCAGCGCTCCAATTATCACGCACAAGACGCATTTTCGAGTCATCTTAGCCATAATTTTTCCTTTCGCATAATTATTTCCCTGCCGATCCATAAAAGGTTGTCGGTGGTGCGTGTTCCTAATTCAAAACCATCCTATCCGCCCACTTTTTGCATTTCCCCGCCGGCACGCCGGCAGGGAAATGCATACTGCCTATTCACGCAGGAAAATGGTCTGTCCCTTATAGAAATCTCTTGCGCCTGCTGAAAATCACCGCTGCGCCCACAGCAGACGCCGCAAGCGCCGCAAGCAGCGCCTTCAGCGGGAGCGTGTCACCCGTGCCGGGGATGGGGTCATTCATGTCGGTGGGTACCAGCTGGAAATAGTCGATCTGGATCCACGGCTTTGTGCCGGTGGCCTTGATCTCGATGGTATCGCCTGGCTTAAGATTCAGGATCGTCAGCGTCCTATACTTCGCCTTGTTCCAGTCCCATGCATCCGCATTGTCGGAGGGTGCGATGCTGACCGCCTTTGTCACGCCGTTCACCGTGATCGCCAGCTTGCAGTCGTCAACGGGCGTGACATACAGCGCATTCAGGCGGTATTCGCCGGCGATAAAGTCTGCCCCGAGCTTATAAGAGGCCGTCATATTCTGGAAGCCGGAGATCCAGGTATTCCCCTGTCCGCTAGTGCCCATCTCCTTCTTGTCGGCGGGCGTGAATACGCCGGATTCGGCTTCGATCTTCACGGCGTTTCTGACAGGCTTGGTGTCCTCGTCGCCCGTATTGTCCCCATCGCCTGTAGTATCGAATTCCTCGCCGTCCCGCATACGGGTCAGGCGCAGGTAGTCGATCTGGATCCAGGGCATGCTGCCTGTAGTCTCAAGCTCAATGACATCGCCGGCCTTCAGCTCGGCCGCCAGCAAGTCACCCAGCACAGCCATGGACCAATCCCAGTCATTGCTTGTGGGACGGATCTTGATGGCGGTAGTCTTGCCATTGACGGTTACGTTCAGTACGCAGTCCTGTACGGCGCTGACATAGTATGCGCTGAGGCGGTATCTGCCCTCCTCAAAATCCTGCCCCAAGGTATACGTCGCCTTCATGTTCTGGAAGCCGGACACCACAACGCAGTCCGTATACGGGGTATACTTTTCCACCTTGTCCTCAGGTGTGAATCGGCCGCTTTCCGCCTCGATAATGACATAAGGCATAGGCTCGGGCGTGGGATTCTCTTTCTCCGCCTGGGCAGCCACAACCGTTTCCATCCACGCCGCCACATAGGGCGTGATAATCTCATAGCCCAGGTGGTTGGGGTGGATATTGTCCGGAACCAGATCCGTGTGATCGGGCGTGTTCAGCTTCAGCTTGGCGGAAAGCTCCTCATTGCTATACAGATCCAGATAGGGCACGCCCCACTTGTCGCAGATCTTCTTCGTCATATCGACATACTCTTTCATATTGTTGAGATAGCCGATGGTGAGGTCATCATTGAAGCGGAAGTTGATAATGTAGCCGAACTTTGCGCTGCGGTAGTACTGGTGCGCATAGTAAAGCAGCTCCTCCAGTCCGCCGGCAAAGGTCTTGTTGTCAAAGCTCTTCAGATCAAAGGAGTCGCTCATTTTCCCAATGGGCGTCTTCTCCCAGGCGTCATTGGTGCCGCCGTGCAGGATCACATAGTCGAAGGTCTTGTTGGTGTGTCTGGCCAGCTGGTTTATCATGCGGTTTGCGCCGCGAGCCGTGGACACAGAGGCGCCGGAAATAGAGGCGTTGATCCAGTCCATGCTGTACAGGTCGCCGATCCTGCCACCCCAGGCACGGCCGCCGATGCTGTCGCCCGCGCCGTAGCTGATGGAGTCGCCGCTGAACAGCACAGCCTTTTCCCACAGCACGGAGCCGGACATATCCGGCTTCTGCGCATCCATGGCCGCCCAGTAGGCTGCGAAATTCTTCGTTGTGAGCTTTTGATTCCTTGTTATCATAAATCTGTCATTATAGGCTGCGGTGTTGGAAACACGAACGGAGGTGACCCCTTCGGGGACGGTGTAGGCATAAATGCTTGTCCCGCCGGTAAAATCGCCCACTTTTTTCAGCGCCGCATTGCTTGCGTCCACCAGACCCGCAAAGGCGCCGCCCTTATAGGTCGCCAGATAGTACCCCTGCGCCGGACACGGAGCCATGTAGAGCACGTCGCCGGCAGCAACCTCGATAAAATCGGAAGTATAGTGGTTGGCGTAGTTCACCTTGTTGCCCTCGGCATCAATAAAGCCATTGAATGCCGTGGTTTTTTCATAGAGATTCACCAGCGCAGACGCATCGCCGTCGTCCTGTGACGCCCAGTACTCCGTCAGCACTTTTTCGGAAAGGCTCTCGTTGATGGTGATCACAAATTTGTCGTTATAGGCGGCGGTATTGACTACGCGGACATAGGAAACGCCGTCGGGCACCGCATAGGCATACACCGCTGTGCCGTCGCTCATGGTCTCCACCAGTGTAAGCCCGTCTTTGACCACCATCTGCATCGGCGTCTTGGCACCGTCAAAGGTCATCATAAAATACCCCTGATCCACACAGGGCGCCATATAGAGCACGTCGCCGGGTCGAACGGTGATAAAGCTGGAGGTATAGTGGCCGTCGAAGGAGTAATTCTCGCTGCCGTCGCCGTTGAGAAAGGCGTTGACCGCTCTGGTCTTATTGAAGCGGTTCACGAGCTTGTTCTCGGTTTTATAATAGTCGCTCAGCACCGCTTCCGTAAGGGGCTGATTGGCCGTGATGACAAATTTATCATGGTGGGCCGCACGGTTCGTCACCCGAATGTAGCTGACGCCCGCCGGAACGGAATAGGCATAGATGAAGGTGCCGTCGCTCATAGTTTCCACCAGAGAAACGCCGGCGGCATCCACCTGCGCCACTGCGTTCTTGTCTGCGTCAAAGGCCAGCAGGTAGTATCCCTGTGCCGTGTGGGGCGCCATGTAGATCGTTTCGCCGGCGGAAACGGCGATGTAATCAGAGGTGTAATGCTCCGCATAATCGACGAAAGAGCCGTCGGGGTTCAAATATCCGTTTTGCGCCTTGTCTTTTTTATAAAGATTCACGATGGGGTCGACGGAGGCAAAGTAGCCGGCCAGAGCCTTCTCGCTGAGCGTCTGATTGACGGTGACAACAAACTTGTCATTATAGAACGAGCTGTTGACCACACGCACATAGGAAACGCCTGCGGGGACCGTGTAGGCATACACGAATGTTCCGTCGCTCAGGGCCAGCTCCGCGGTCACGCCTCCCCCGCCGACCATTTCCAGCACGGCCTTGTTCGTGTCAAAGGTCATCAGGTAATACCCCTGCCCGCTCACGCTGGGCGCCATGCGGACCACGTCACCGGCGGACACGGCAATAAAATCCGAGGTGTAATGCCCCAGATGGAATACGCCGTTGCCGGAGCCGTCCAGAAAGCCGCCGTACGCCTTGCTCTTGTCGTACACGTTCATGATGGCAGCGCCCGAGCCGCTGCCGGCGCCGGTATCTGCCGAGATCGTCGGAGCAATGCACAGCACCATCACCGCCGCCAGTAGGCACGCTGTGAATCTCCTGAATTTTTTGCTTATCCTGGTCATTTTCCTGCTTCCTCCCATTATATTATTCAATAATATGAAAACAAATGTCAGCGCCGAAACATCCGCCTAACACGCGGACATATGTGTTTGCTTTTGCCAAGATAAATCAGCCCTTAAACTGCTCCTGAACGGCAGCCACCTTCTTCTCAAAGTCGCTCCAATAATCCTGAATGGCGTTGGTGGCCAGCTTATCAAGCTCCGCGGCGACGGAGGCCGCGTCAGCAATGAAGTCCCGCACCTCATTGCCCCGAGGGCTCAAATACTCATTATTCACCTGCGCCCAGCCCGGCACGATCTTGGAAAGATCGGCTCGGAAGGAGGACTTCATGTTGTCATACATAAACGTAACGCCTTCGTCCACGCACTCCAGCGCCTTCCAGCGCTGCGCAATATTGGGATGGTTCGTGGCGGGGATATAATAGTGGTTGTTCAGGGTATAGTCATCCGTGTCGCCGGTCTCATACTGGGCGATGCGCTCCAGATTGCCCTCCTGGCTATAGGTCACATAGCGAACGAACTCAAACGCTGCCTCGGGATCCTGCGCAGAGGCCATGACGAGGGAGCTGTCAACATGCATAGGCAGGCTTGCGCCCTCGCCGTTCACCGTTGTGTCGGAAGGCCACGGCCACAGGATCCAGTCAAAGCTCAGATCCGTGCTCAGCCAGTTCATATCCCAGGTGCCGCGGGGATCGGAGAGGATCTTGCCCATTTTGAAGGCCATGTGATTATCCGAGAGGTCGGAGTTGCCGAATTTTGCAGCGTAGTC
>ERZ780044.175-NODE-175-length-16160-cov-3.48558_pt1 | contig 16160 bp, 17 predicted proteins | sample MGYA00511849_ERZ780044 | MGnify/ENA primary metagenome ERZ780044 (study PRJEB29588, sample SAMEA2152467) | human gut metagenome | biome: human gut; feature: human-associated habitat; material: faeces | place: Denmark | collected 2008/2010 ...
ATGGTAAATTGCGACGACCCCGAAGAAAAAGCGGAATACATGGAGATTATCGAATCGAACAACGACCTGCTGTTACGGTTAATTAATGATATTCTCGACCTTTCCAAAATCGAGTCGGGCATCCTCGAACGCAAGAGGGAAAAGTTCAATCTGGCAAAAGTATCCGGTGAGCTTTATACAATGATCCAACCGAAGATCACTAATCCGGAGGTAGAGTTCATCCTCGGCAATTCCGGTCCGGATTGCTGGATATTCCTGGACAGAAACCGCCTCAAACAGGTCTGGATGAATTTCCTCACCAATGCTGTGAAATGTACGCATAGCGGACATATCAAAATGGGATACAGTCTCGAAAACGGAGGAATCAAGGTCTATGTCGAAGATTCGGGTGTCGGCATTCCGTATGAGGTGCAGAACAGGGTGTTCGGACGATTCCAGAAACTCAATGAATTCGCACAGGGAACAGGACTCGGATTAGCCATTTCGCGGGCAATTATCGAAGGCGCAGGAGGAGAAATAGGATTTACTTCCACGCCCGGTGTCGGTTCCACTTTCTGGGCATGGATTCCATGTGATGTAAGTATGCAGGAAAACATCGATCCGAAAGCAACGCCACAACCAACACAGACACAAGAGACAGTTTCTTTGAACCACTCCATATCTTTAAAAGGTATAAACGGAAAAGACCTGCAAATACTGATTGCCGAAGATAACGACAGCAATTACTCGTTAGTGAAACATATCCTCAAGGAATACCAGATCACCCGTGTGGTGAACGGAGTGGAAGCGGTGGAAAAAGTACGCGATGAAGAGTTCGACATCGTCCTTATGGATATGAAAATGCCGATTATGGGAGGTTTGGAAGCGACACGGAAAATCAGGGAGCTGAATCCTATCATCCCCATTATCGCACTTACCGCCAATGCCTTCGACGCTGACAGGGTAAGCGCCATGGAAGCAGGTTGCAATGCATTTCTGACAAAGCCTTTGAAAAAAGAAGAACTACTTGAACTGTTCTCATTCAAGTTGTAACAACATCACAACCAGTTCTCTATATAGTTGCCACTCGGAACGCACATCATATTCATATCCTTTTATCCTTTATCCAGTTCCGGGTGGCGCTCCAACCACCTTACCGCATACGAGCAGGTAGCTTTCGGCTTCATACCGTTGGCCAGTGCATAGTCATAGGCAGCTTTCACCAATGTGGCGGCTATTCCGCGCCCCTCTATGGGACGGGGTACAATCGTGTGGATAATATCGAGCGAATCACCTAAAAGGCGATATTGTACAAAGGCGGTGCGGCCGTCCACTTCTGTCTTGAACAAATTCTGTTCGGGCTGATGAATAATTTCGTACTCCATAATCTTGTTTTTGTAATCCATAATCCTGTTTTCCGGTTGCACGGCGTGTCGCAGTCAGGCTGGTAGCCTTTAGAATTGCTCAATCCATTGCAACCGGTTGGTATCGTATCCGCGGCGTTCGGCGGCGGTGACGAGTTTTTTCTTTATATCCTCCGGCAGTTGCGGAGTCCGGCTCAGTATCCAGAGATATTTGTCGGTGCTGCTGCCTACGAGGGCGTAGTTGTAATTCTCCTCATCCAGTTCGAGCACGTAATAGTCCGAGTAGAAGTTGAGGAAGAAAGAGACTTTCAGTTTGCCCGGCTGCGCGGGGTCGGGAATCTTGGCGTGCCCGTTGGCGGTCTTGCAAATATCATAAGGGGAATTACGTTTGCATCCCCGGTTCTCTACGCGAATCAGGCCGTCGGGACGGAGCGTGTAAGTGGCGGTCACATCGACAAGTCCATGCTCGAAACGGTTTTCGTAACGGGCAATCTCGTACCAAAGTCCCATGTATCGCTTCAGGTCAAGTATCTTGACGGTGGTATGGTCGGTTCCTTTGAAAAGACGTTCCACGTTGGGAACGGAAAAGCGGAAACCGGCTTCCAGCAGACGTGTGGGACGGACTTTCTGACCGGCTGTGAGAAACGAAGCCGCCTCGCCATAGAAGATACGGAAAGCACGTTGCGGAGCAACAATCGTCGTCCATGCCTGATAGGCTTTACCCATTTCGTGAGTAAAATCGTATTGCGAGATCTGTTGCGGGGCAACCAGATTGAACACACCTTGCGTCTCCTCATGCCCGATAAAAAACTCCATGGCACGGCAAAGATCGTGCAGTGCTATCCACGGGAAGGACTGGGTGCCGGGACCGATAGCGGTAGCCACCTTCGTAGCCTGCAACGGGCGTAACATCTGCTGCATCGCTCCCCCGTCGGGAGAGAGCACGACACCAAAGCGGGTAATGACGAGCCGTGTAGGTTCGGGACAGCGTTTCGCCTCTTTCTCCCACGCATAGCAAAGGTCAGACAGGAAGCCTTCCCCACGGGTACGGGTGTATTCGTCCGCCTCCACTTCGGGAGGGTAATAACCTACGGCGGAAGCCGAAATCATCAGTTTCGGTTTCGTCTTGACGGCATTCAGCGCACGGACGATGCGGTGGGTGACGACGATACGGCTATTGAAAAGCTCCTGTTTATATTCCGGTGTCCAACGCTTGTTGATAGGTGCGCCTGCCAGATTAATGACTACATCGCAATGCGCCAGCGTTTGAATCAACAGTCCGGACATACCTTCGCGAAACATCGACCTTCCCAGAGGAATCACCCGATGTCCGCCCTTTTCAGTCAGATAGCTGGAAAGATGTTTACCTATATATCCGGTAGCTCCGGTCATTGCTATATTCATCTTGATTCTATTGTATGTTTTTAACTCTACTAGAAAAACGTATAAAATGCAGGAAAAGTTCTTTGAAAAAAACAAAATGAAGTTATCTTTGCAAGGAAGACGTAAACATTGAAAGGAAAAACGAGATGATAGAAGCCCCCGAAGCCCGCATTCTCTGCCGGCAACTGAACGAAACGGTCAGAGGAAAAAAGATAACGGACGTGTACACGCAGTTCAGTCCTCACAAGTTTGCCTGGTTCACAGGCAGTTCCGAGGAGTATGCTGAACAGCTGTCCGGCAAGACGATAGACCACGCACAGTCACAGGGCGGCATGGTGGAGATCACCATAGGAGACAAGGTTCTCATCTTGACGGACGGCGTGAACCTGCGCTATCTGGCTCCGGGTTCCAAGTTACCCGCCAAACATCAGCTGCTCATCGCCTTCGAGGACGAAAGTTGCCTCGTTGCCTCCGTGAGAATGTACGGCGGACTGATGTGCTATGACAAGGACGCTGCCGACGGAGTGCTCTCCAATTATTACCTGACAGCGAGAAGCAAGCCGCAGGTCATGTCCGACGGTTTCAGCCCGGAATATTTCCTCGGACTTATCAATGCCGACAGCGCACAGAAGAAATCCGCCAAAGCTTTCCTTGCCACCGAACAGACGATTCCCGGACTCGGCAACGGTGTTTTGCAGGATATCCTTTACCATACACATATCCACCCGAAGAAAAAAATAAGCGGACTGACAGACAAAGAGCGCGAAAATTTGTTCTATCAGATAAAAGAGACGATGAATGACATCTACCACCTAGGCGGGCGAAGCACGGAAAGCGACTTGTTCGGAGCGAACGGCAAATACGTTGCCTGTCTCTCAAAAGATACCGCAGGCATGGCTTGCCCCCGTTGCGGAGAAACCATTGTGAAAGAGAATTATCTGGGCGGCAGCATCTACTATTGCAGAGGCTGCCAACCACTGCCGCCGGCGTAGCGCCGGAATAAGGTTTCCTCCTTGCGGCGTGATCGCGTCAGGCTCAAGGTTTACTTATTAATTAAATGATGAATTGAAATGAAGAAACAGATTAAAATCAATTATATCCTTACACTTATCTTAGTGTTTTGTATTGGTGCCACCATTCCTACATTGATAGGCAGCAGCCAAGTCAACGAACAACATTCCGCCAAGTCGGAAGTGCCCTATTGCGTCACTTCGCCCACCGTACCCGCCCAGGTTACCTTTGACGGTGAAACGATTGACCTCCGCCGCTACGACCGCCGCGAACGAATGGACCGCGAGATATTGGCTTTCACTTATATGCATTCCACCACCATGCTTCTGATTAAGCGTGCCAACCGATACTTCCCTATCATCGAACCGATACTGAAAGCAAACGGTATCCCCGATGATTTCAAATATCTAATGGTGATCGAAAGTAACCTGAACAGTATCGCCCGCTCTCCGGCAGGTGCAGCCGGACTATGGCAGTTTATGCCCACCACGGGACGCGAGTTCGGACTGGAAGTGAACGAGAATGTGGACGAACGCTATCATATCGAGAAAGCTACCGTAGCTGCCTGCAAATATTTCAAACAGGCATATGCCAAATATGGCGACTGGATAGCAGTCTCCGCCGCTTACAACGCAGGACAGGCGCGCATCTCCTCCCAACTCGAAAAACAGTTGGCAAGCCATGCCATGGACTTGTGGCTGGTAGAAGAAACTTCCCGCTACATGTTCCGGTTGCTGGCAGCTAAAGAGATTTTCAGCAATCCCCAACGTTACGGGTTCCTGCTGAAAAGAGAACATCTCTACCCGCCTATTCCTTATAAAGAGGTGACCGTATCTACACCTATCAACGACTTGAGCGAGTATGCCAAAAAACAAGGTATCACCTACGCGCAACTCCGGGATGCGAATCCCTGGCTGCGCGAAACGTCTCTAAAGAACAGAAGCGGAAAGAGTTATGTCCTCCATATCCCCACACAAGAGGGAATGCATTATGATCCCAAAAAGACTGTTGCTTACAATAAGCATTGGGTGATTGATTAATGATATAAATTAATATACGGAATGATAAAGAAACTAATTAAGGATATTATAAAAGGAGAAAGGGGCTTCAACAAAGGAGAGGGCATCTCCCCAGAAAGCGAAGGCATCCCCCAAAAGGCGAGAGTATCTCCAATTCCCCTCCTTCGGGGAAGGAGGGGTGGCTGAAAGCCGGGGTGGTAGGTGGATACACAATGCTGATAATAACTGACTTACGCATTCACCTACCACCTCCCCCTACGGGGACTCCTCCTTCCCGAAGGAGGAGAATCAGGATAGCACCGACTTCTAGAAGTGAGTTCCTTAATTTATTATTTACCATTATACATCTATGAAACTGAATACATATATGAAACTGAATACATATATGAAACTGAAAGAAAGAATCCGCGATTTCCTGCATGACGAGAAGTTGAAACGAAAACTATACGTCATCATCTTCGAATCGGACACCCCTGCGGGGAAGTTGTTCGACGTGGTTCTTATCGGTTGTATCCTGGTCAGTGTATTGCTCGTTATCATCGAAAGCCTGAAAAGCATCCCCTCCTACCTGACGACTCCGTTCGTCATTATGGAATATCTTTTCACCGCTTTCTTCACTTTCGAATACCTGACACGCATTTACTGTTCGCCCCGCCCACGGAAATACATATTCAGTTTCTTCGGCATTGTAGACCTGCTGGCTACCCTCCCGCTCTATATCGGCCTGCTTTTCCCCGGCGCACGTTACCTGCTCATCATCCGCGCTTTCCGTCTGATACGCGTATTCCGTGTATTCAAGCTGTTCAACTTCCTGAACGAAGGCGAACGGCTACTCACCGCCCTGCGCGAAAGTAGCAAGAAGATAGCCGTCTTTTTCCTGTTCGTCGTCATTCTGGTGACTTCGATCGGAACGTTGATGTACATGATAGAGGGCACGCAGCCCGATTCCCAGTTCAACAACATCCCGAACAGTATCTACTGGGCAATCGTCACCATGACCACCGTAGGCTATGGTGACATCACCCCGGTCACCGGATTCGGAAAGTTCCTTTCCGCCTGCGTGATGCTTATCGGCTATACGATCATCGCCGTACCGACAGGAATCGTTTCGGCCTCCATGATGAAAGACTATAAACGCAGAAGGGACAAGGAATGCCCCCACTGCCACCGCTCCGGACACGAGGACAATGCCGGGTTTTGCAAATACTGCGGCAGCAGTCTGAATCCGAAAGACGAAATGCAAGTAAAACCCGAAGACGAAGCCAAAGACAACACATAGCTCAAAACAGAAATGAAAAACAATCTTTACCCCCTATATTTATGAATAAACATCTTAAAATCGCAGCAGCTTTATTAGTAGCTCTACCGACATTAACCTTCGCGCAAGTGCGTACGGAACAGACCTTTGAAAAAGGCTGGAAGTTTACACGAGAAGACAGCAAGGACTTCAGTCAGCAGACGTACGACGACACCAAATGGCAATCCGTCACCGTCCCGCACGACTGGGCTATCTACGGTCCTTTCAGTATCGAAAATGACAAACAGAAAGTCGCTATCACCCAGGACGGGCAGAAGGAAGCACTGGAACACGCAGGACGCACGGGCGGACTTCCCTTTGTCGGTGTAGGCTGGTATCGCCTGAACTTTGAAGCCCCGGCATTTTCTTCCGGCAAGAAAGCAACCCTCATCTTCGACGGCGCCATGAGCCACGCCCGTGTCTACATCAACGGACAGGAAGCCGGCTTCTGGCCTTACGGCTACAATTCGTTCCACATCGACGCCACTCCTTATTTAAAAGCGGGCGAACAGAACACCTTGGCCGTCCGTCTGGAAAACGAAACCGAATCTTCACGCTGGTATCCGGGCGCAGGCCTATACCGCAACGTTCATCTGGTGATTAACGAAGACGCCCATATCCCGACATGGGGGACGCAGCTCACCACGCCTGTCGTAAAGAAGGATTTCGCCAGAGTCAACCTGAAAACACGTCTCGACATCCCTTCGGGCAAGGCGTTCACCGACTATCGCATCGTGACCGAACTGAAAGCTCCCGACGGCAAAGTGGTAGCTTCCGACGAACAACAGGGTACGAAATACGACGAAAAAATATTCAACCAACATTTCGTGGTAGACAACCCTGCACTCTGGTCGCCCGATTCTCCGGCGCTCTATTCTGCAGTGTCCAAAGTGTATGAAGGCAATACGCTGAAAGACGAATATACCACGCCTTTCGGTATCCGTTCTATCGAAATCATCCCGAACAAGGGATTCTATCTGAACGGTGAACGTACCACATTTAAAGGTGTGTGCAATCATCACGACCTCGGCCCGTTGGGCGGCATTGCCAACGAAGCAGGGATCCGCCGCCAGATACGCATCCTGAAAGATATGGGTTGTAACGCTATCCGCACTTCCCACAATATGCCGGCTCCCGAACTGATCCGTGCGTGCGACGAAATGGGTATGATGATTATGTCCGAATCGTTCGACGAATGGAAAGCAGCCAAATTGCAGAACGGTTATCATAAGATATTTGACGAATGGGCGGAAAAAGACTTGGTGAACCTGATTCACCAGTTCCGCAACAATCCCAGTGTCGTGATGTGGTGCATCGGCAACGAGGTTCCCGACCAGTGGAACGGTGACCGCGGACCGAAGTTGTCCCGCTTCCTGCAAGACATCTGTCACCGCGAAGATCCCACCCGCCCCGTCACTCAAGGCATGGATGCTCCGGACGCAGTGGTGAATAATAATATGGCTGCCGTAATGGATGTAGCCGGATTCAATTACCGTCCGCACAAGTACCGGACGAATTACAAGAAGCTCCCGCAACAGATTATCCTGGGGAGTGAGACAGCTTCCACAGTCAGTTCGCGCGGCGTGTACAAGTTGCCTGTCGCCCGACGTTCGATGCAGAAGTATCCCGATCATCAGGCTTCGTCATACGACGTAGAGCATTGCGGTTGGTCTAACCTGCCCGAAGACGACTTTATCCAGCACGAAGACCTCCCCTACTGCATCGGGGAATTTGTATGGACCGGCTTCGATTATCTGGGTGAACCGACACCGTACTACACCGACTGGCCCAGCCACTCGTCCCTGTTCGGTATCATCGACCTTGCCGGACTGCCCAAAGACCGCTATTACCTCTACCGCAGTCACTGGAACAAGGACGTGGAAACCCTCCACATCCTCCCGCACTGGAACTGGGAAGGACACGAAGGCGAAGTAGTCCCGGTATTTGTCTACACGAACTACCCGTCTGCCGAGCTGTTTATCAACGGTAAGAGCCAAGGCAAACGTACCAAGGATCTCTCCGTAACGATTGACAACAGTGCCGACTCTGCTTCAACAGCAAATCTCAAACGTCAGCAACGTTACCGCCTGATGTGGATGAATACGAAATATGAACCGGGGACTGTCAAAGTGGTCGCTTACGACAAAGACGGCAAGCCCGTTGCCGAAAAGGAAATGCATACCGCAGGAAAACCGCATCATATCGAACTGATAGCGGACCGCTCGCAAATCAAAGCCGACGGAAAAGACTTGTCATTCGTCACCGTCAGAGTAGTGGACAAGGACGGTAATCTCTGTCCGCTGGCGGATAACACTATCAGCTTCAAAGTGAAAGGCGCAGGAACTTACCGCGCAGGAGCCAACGGAAACCCGGCTTCACTCGAATCGTTCCAGACCCCGAAGATGAAGGTATTCAGCGGAATGATGACCGCAATCGTTTCTTCTTCGGACAAGCCGGGAAAGATCACACTGGAAGCTACCGGAAAAGGATTGGCGAAGGGTGTGTTGAATATTGAAAGCAAGTAGAAAATAAAACAAATATAAGAGGCTGACTAACAAGTCGACAGTATCTAAAACTCTCCTCCTTCAGGAAGGAGGAGTACCCGTAGGGGGAGGTGGTAGGTGAATGCGTAAGTCAGTTATTATCAGCATTGTGTATCCACCTACCACCCCGGCTTTCAGCCACCCCTCCTTCCCAGATACTACCGACTTGTTAAACATTCTCTTATTTCTTTATAAAAGACCTGTTATTATAAACTCTTTTGACAAATACGCTCGAACAAGAAAATCAGAACGCAACCCACCGCATAGCAGGCAATGTCTTTCCAATCGAACGTAGATCCGAGAATAATTTTTGCCGCCCGGTTCGTAATCCCTAAGGTTTCCACCAACTGAAAGTATTGCATCACTTCTATAAAGCAGGCAAAAAGAAATACATAGAACGGCATTCTCGGAATCCCCGTTGGCAGAAATATACGGACAAAACTATACACAAGCACAACCACCAGTACATCTCCAATGTAAGGACGGACAAAATTATCACGTACGTACAAAGCTATCAATACCTCTATACAAAATATTACCAGAAAGCTGATAATGTAAAATATCCTTTTCTTCATCCTTCTCTTACTCACAGGGTTAAAAATCCGTTTTGATCTGCAAAGGTACAACTTTTTGTTTCTCCGTCAAATACTTCCAGTACCGGACAGGCATATCCTGCTTGTGCTTTCTCGGATTCATACGTTCCTTGATGCAGATAGCCTTGAAGTACGTTTTCCAAAGTTGCTGGAAAAGTTTTTCATCCTTATCCATAAGGCTCTCGTCCAGCATTCCCGTTATCAGGTGAGCTTCGCGGCTGTCGTCATCGAAGGAAATCAGCGTCACCTCCTGCAAATCATAATAAAAACCGTAGCGGCGTTTCATATCATAAATAATCCACTTCTGATTGGCAAAGCGGTCTTTGAAATGCTGTACCGTAAGCGGCAGAGCATTATACTGCGGTTCGAAAGCCGCGAAAAACGTGCCGTCCGCCGCCTTCTGAAAACGGACAAACTGCATTATATGCACACGCTCACCGTCCACCTTCTTCCAAATCTGTGCAAGCCGGAGGACGTCCGGATCGGCAAAATTCGTTTCGATAGAGCGCGGCGCATCAATCGCCTTGCGGATATAACGGAAAATAAGAATACCGACCTCCGGAAGCTCCGACAGCCAACTCTGCGTGAGACAGCCAAGCGCGGAAGACGAAACCTTCTTCTGCAATCCCCGCCACACACGCGCCGCCTTCTCCTCGTCAGTGACTACGGTGTGCAGATCGTCACAGAATAACGGCAAAGCGTCTCCTTCCGACAGCAGCGCATCGGGAAAGGTCTTGCGGAAGTAAGCGTCGAAAACAGCCGTCAGCAGACCGTCGAAGGTTTTATCGTAGAGGTAGACATTCATTCGCAAAGTTCAATTCATTCGCCAAAATCAAGTAACAGTTGCCGTTCATCCACCTTCTTTTTCGGCTTCGGCAGCAACAAACTGCGTACCCGTTGCGGCGAAAGCTCGTTCACGGTCGCCATTTGGAGAGGCAGTTCCTTGCACGTAATGAAATACTGTGCCTTCTTCATCACCACTCCGATCTTCTTCAATTCATAAAATCCCAGTCGCGAGAAACGGCGGGAAGCGACAATCAGCTTCGCCGATTTCACACCGATGCCGGGCACACGGAGGAGCATTTCGTAATCCGCCTTGTTGATATCGACCGGGAACTGCTCCGGATGACGCAACGCCCACGAGAGTTTCGGATCTATTTCGAGGTCGAGATCGGGATACGCATCATCCACTATCTCATCTACTTTAAACTGATAGAAACGCAGCAGCCAGTCCGCCTGATAGAGACGGTTTTCGCGCACGAGAGGCGGCTGCTTCAATGCCGGAAGACGCTTGTCATACGTATTTACGGAGACGTATCCGGAATAGTAGACACGCTTCATCGTCGGGCGCCCGTAGAGTGCCGACGAGAGGAAAAGAATATCCTTATCCGATTCGGAGGTCGCTCCTACGATCATCTGCGTGCTCTGTCCCGCAGGCGCAAAGCGCGGGGCATGGCGGAACTTCTGCCGTTCTTCCTTACTTTCCAATACTCCCTGCTGGATGTATTTCATCGGGGCGAAAACACTTTTATGATCCTTCTCCGGTGCAAGCAGTTTCAGGTTTTCTTCTTTGGGGATTTCTACGTTGACACTGAGACGGTCGGCGTAAAGTCCGGCTTCGTTTACCAGTTCGCGACTGGCACCGGGAATGCTTTTCAGGTGGATATACCCGTTGAAGCAGTGCACCAGGCGCAAGTCTTTGGCGACACGCACGAGCCGTTCCATGGTATAGTCCGGATTGCGGACAACGCCGGAACTGAGGAACAGGCCTTCAATATAATTGCGACGGTAAAACTCCATAGTCAGCTCTACCAGTTCCGAGACGGAAAACGTGGCGCGCGGGAGGTCGTTGCTGCGGCGGTTCACGCAGTAGGCACAATCATAGATACAATAATTGGTAAGCATGATTTTCAGCAATGAGATGCATCGCCCGTCCTCGGCAAAACTGTGGCATATCCCCCAGCCTCCCACCGTGTTGCCCAGCATTCCCGGTTTATTGGAACGCACTGTGCCACTGGAAGAACAGGAAACATCATACTTGGCAGACTCCGCCAGTATCTTCAATTTAGCTAAGACATTTTCGTTCATGACCCCCTTTTTTCGGTTCTTCTGATTACTTCTCCGATTCTTTCGCAAATATACAATTTAATTTGAGAAACCGGCAGAAAAAAAAATTTAGCAAATATATAAGTACAAAATAAGTCAAAAATTAAGAGGCGGGAAGCTATGCTTCAAAAAGAAAAATAATAAATATATAAATTATTACATTATATATTATACAAAGCAAAATATATTTATAATTTTATCACAACAATTATTTTTTAACTACCTTTGCAGGGATTCAAAGAGAATCACACCAACTAATTAAATATTAATTTTTACAAACATGAAAAAAGTCAAAGAGATTGACGATGAGGATGAATGGAGTATTAAAGGTTTCAAATCTTTCTCCATAGCAGCAGTAGAATACTTTCCGGAGTACACCAGCACTGACGCTGCAATCAAAAGAATGCGCCATGACATAGAGAACGACGCGCAATTGCTCGCGGACTTAAAGCCTACGCACTACACCCACAAGACCGCACGCCTCAGCCCCAAACAACAGTGCATACTTTTCACCACCTGGGGACCTCCCGAGATTAAGCTGCACGGTCATGACGAAACACCGGAAAACCAGAAGTAGGCAAAACACGGAAAAAATGAGTTGAGCGAACTATATAATATAGAATAATATATATTTTTATTTATATATGCACGGTTCGTGGCACGCCCCGTTTTTCAGCACCCGTGCAAAACCCTCATATACAAACGGTTATCATCACAAAGAGGGCGGCACGGTTGGTGGCACGGTCACAGTCCCGAAAACAGAGCCTCTATTTTCCCTAAATAAAGGCTCTATTTCCCCTAAACAGAGCCTCTGTTTCACCGAAATGAAGGCTCTGTTTCACTGAAACGAAGGTTCTGCCTTGACCGGGCAGAATCCTCGTTTTTCTCTCCTTCCCTATCAATACCGACAATTTATTACCGGCTCTTTCCGTCCAAATACTACACCGCCGTCCATATCCGCCAACAGCGTCCAACGCTATTTTGCCGACGGGAAATATCGCCTTATATTTACACCGCATTCAACAACGAGTGTAAAACAATAAACCATTTCAATTCATGAAACAATTAACTACATCATCTCTCAAACAAGGTTACATCACTATCCCCCGGGCATTACTAAACAGACAAGCAACCGACGGCGCTGCCGGAGAGACAGAAGCATTTCTCCAAATCCTGGCACACACCAATTATTCCGACGTGCCATACGACATCAACGGGACAATCATTCTATGCAAACGCGGTGACTCCCTTATCAGCTATCACCACTGGAGCAATATTTTCGGCTGGACACGCCCCAAAACCACCCGTTTCTTTCAACGACTGGCCAAAGGAGGCATTATAGACCTCATCCCTCATCAGGAAAAGATACTCCATATCCGTATCACCAACTTTGATCTTTGGACCGGACGTATCCCTTCGGAAGCCAAAGACACCCGAAAGGAAGAAATCTCCACAGACTTCGACCTTTTCTGGGACAAATACCACACCGTGATGCGGAAGCCGAAAGTCAACGTCGCCCGCGGCCGCCGCGAATGGAACAAGCTCACCCGCGAGGAACAACAACTGGCAATAGACCGCATCGAGGACGTCTACTACCACACCAACGACACCCGCTTCATCGCCCACGCTTCCACTTACCTGAAAGACAAGGCTTTTCTGAACGAATATATGGACTAAAAAGACAAAGAATATGCAACCACACGCACCCGAACTCGAAGAAGCCGTCATAGGCGCCTGCCTGATAGAGCAGGAAGCGTTGCCGCTCATAGCGGACAAGTTACGCCCTGAAATGTTCTACGACGACCACCACCAACTGATCTTCGCCGCCCTCATGGCGATGTATCATGCCGGCAAGAAGATCGACATACTGACCGTCAAGGAAGAACTCGCCCGTCGCGGAAATCTGGATGCGATAGGCGGACCGTATGCCATTGTGCAACTGAGCAGCAAAGTCGCCTCCTCCGCACATATCGAATATCACGCGCAAATCATTCACCAGAAATACCTGGCACGCGAAATGGTCGTCGGCTTCAACAAGCTGCTCACCTGTGCCATGGACGAGACGATCGACATCGACGACACTCTCATAGAAGCCCACAACCTCCTCGACCGTCTCGAAGGTGAATCCGGCCACAACGCCCACATCCGCGACATGGAAACCCTTATGGCGGACACAATGGAAGAAGCCGAAAGGCGCATCGCCAAGAGCGTGAACGGTGTCACCGGCATTCCCACCGGTCTGACGGAACTGGACAAGAAAACAGGTGGCTTACAGGACAATGACCTCATCGTTATCGCCGCCCGTCCCTCGGTAGGCAAAACGGCCTTCGCCCTCCACCTGGCACGCCATGCGGCTCTGGCGGGGAACGCAGTAGCCGTGTACAGTCTTGAAATGCAGGGCGAACGCCTTGGGGACCGTTGGCTAATGGCCGCCTGCAACATCAACCCGTACCGGTGGCGCAACGGGATTCCCAATCCCCAAGAGATAGCGGAGGCACGCACCACCGCCTCGGGACTGGCACAACTGCCTATCTACGTGGACGACAGTTCTTCCGTCAGCATGGATCACATCCGTTCGAGCGCACGGCTACTGAAAAGCCGCAAGCAGTGTGACATGATTATCATCGACTACCTGCAACTTTGCGACATGAGCACCAAGCAGGTCAACCGGAACCGGGAACAGGAGGTGGCACAAGCCACCCGCAAAGCGAAGTTGCTGGCAAAGGAGTTGCATATCCCCGTCGTACTGCTGAGCCAGTTGAACCGTGAATCGGAGAACCGTCCCGGAGGTCGTCCGGAACTGGCGCACCTACGCGAAAGCGGAGCAATCGAACAGGATGCGGACATCGTTATACTCCTTTACCGACCGGCTATGCTGCATATTCCGACCGACCGCGAAAGCGGTTACCCGACAGAGGGACTGGGTGTGGCTATCGTTGCCAAGCAACGTAACGGGGAGACGGGAAATGTGTATTTCGGACATAATCAGTCTATTACAAAATTTTATGACTATATTCCTCCAATGGAATATTTGAATAAATACGCCAAATAGTTTTGGTTATTTATATAAATAATATAACAGTAAATAATAGCATTATCAACTATTATATCTGCTAAATTATTTTATAAATATAGAGAAAATAAACGGTTGATTACTTGACTTCGCCTCTTGGATTTTGTATATTTGTAGTATCAGAAAGAGATTATAGAATTATTTATCTAAACCTTAACTTTTTAATTTTATGGATGTATTAGTAGAACGCTATCAGCGTAGGAAGTATGTGAATCAGGAGGATGCTCCGATGTTGTATTACATTCGCCAGAAAGCCGGCAATGTAAGAGTCATGGATGTCGATACAATGGCTGCCGCCATTGAAAGCAAGTCGTCGCTTACGGCAGGGGATGTGAAGCATACCATTGAAGCATTTGTGGAGCAGTTGCGGTTGTCGCTTACTCAGGGCGATAAAGTGAAAATCGACGGGTTGGGAACGTTTCATATCACCTTGACCAGTGACGGTACGGAGGTGAAGAAGGATTGCACGGTACGCAGTATCCGCCGTGTCAATGTCCGTTTCGTTGCCGATAAGGCGCTGAAGTTAATCAATTCGAGCCACACGAGCACGCAGAGCGATAATAATGTGGTGTTCGCATTGGGTGGTAAAGGCGACGGCAGCGATCCGGACGAGGGTGGTTCGGGTAGCGGCTCCGGAGGTTCGGGTGAGGAGAAACCGGGCGGAGGCGGAGTGACACCGGACCCGTCAGTATAAAACCCGAAAAACAGTCCCGCATGGCTTCAGGAGCCGACTTCTACGGTTCCACACCATGCGGTTTCTGTTTTCAATCTTCAACTTTCAATATTCAATTTTTAATTTAATAAGATGTTAGACAAAATCATTGATATTATCATGACCGTCCTTCCTTTTTTCGGAGGTCGCAAGAAGCGTCAACAGATGATGCAGGAAGTCAAAGAATTCAGCGAATTAGTGAAAGAGCAGTACAATTTCCTCATGCAGCAGCTTGAGAAGGTATTGAAGGATTATTTCAACCTGAGCGACCGTGTGAAGGAGATGCATTCCGAAATCTTTTCGCTGAAAGGTAAGTTGTCGGAAGCTATTGCCCTGCAATGCGTCAATAAAGAGTGTATCCAACGAAATAACGGCAACGCATGAGAGCTATCAGTCTGATCGTTGTCCACTGTTCCGCCACTCGTGAGGACAAGAGTTTCACCGAGCACGACCTGGACGTTTGCCACCGTCGTCGTGGTTTCAACGGTGTGGGGTATCATTTTTATATTCGCAAGAATGGGGACATCAAATCGACCCGGCCTCTCGAACGCATCGGTGCGCACGCCCGTGGCTTCAACAGTGAAAGTATCGGTATCTGCTATGAAGGCGGTCTGGACAGCGAGGGACATCCCAAAGACACCCGGACACCGTGGCAGAAACATTCTTTGTGTGTGCTTATCCTGACGTTATTGAGGGATTATCCCGGATGTCGTGTCTGCGGACATCGTGACCTGAGTCCCGACCTCAACGGCAACGGTGAGATTGAACCGGAGGAATGGATCAAGGCTTGTCCTTGCTTCGACGCCGAAAAGTGTTGGAGCGAAGAGTAAGTATTGAAAAAACCGGACTTTCGCAAGCATCCTGCATAGCTTCTCCTCCTTCGGGAAGGAGGAGTCCCCGTAGGGGGAGGTGGTAGGAAAAATAATGAGTTTACCTTTTTAAAAGAAATAAGGAATATACCTTATCTCTACCTACCACCCCGCCCTTTGGGCACCCCTCCTTCCCAAAAGGAGGGGAAGCCTGCGGTATAATTCCCTGCGGTATAATTCTCAGCGGTATAATTCTCAGCAGTATAATTCT
>ERZ780044.184-NODE-184-length-15712-cov-5.45181_pt1 | contig 15712 bp, 7 predicted proteins | sample MGYA00511849_ERZ780044 | MGnify/ENA primary metagenome ERZ780044 (study PRJEB29588, sample SAMEA2152467) | human gut metagenome | biome: human gut; feature: human-associated habitat; material: faeces | place: Denmark | collected 2008/2010 ...
CCGTACCCAGCGTGGAAGATACCATCGCCATCCTGCGCGGCTTGAAAGAACGCTATGAAGTCCACCATGGAGTGCGTATTACGGACGCTGCCATCGTAGCGGCGGCCACCCTTTCCGACCGTTATATTTCCGACCGTTTTCTGCCTGACAAGGCAGTAGACCTGGTGGATGAAGCGGCAGCCCGCCTCAAAATTGAGCTGGACTCCATGCCCACGGAAATTGACCAGATTGAACGTGAGGCCATGCAGCTTGAAATGGAACGGCAGGCGCTGGCGAAGGAAGAAGACGCCGACAGCAAGGCCCGTTTGGAAAAAATCACCAAGGACCTGGCCGACCTGAAGGAAAAATCCGGTTCCATGATTGCCAAATGGAAAAGCGAAAAGGAAGTGCTGGACGCCGTCCGCAGGGAACAGGAAAAAATAGAAGCCCTCAAGCTGGAAAGCGAAAGGGCCAAACGTATGGGTGACCTGACCCGCGCGTCGGAAATCACCTATGGCGAACTTCCGGAAGCCCAGCGCGCCCTGACGGAAGGCAAGGAAAAGCTCAGTAAAATGCAGAAAGAAGATGGAGGGCTGCTGAAGGAGGAAGTCACGGAAGGAGACATTGCCAAAGTGGTTGCCACCTGGACCGGCATTCCCGCCGCCCGTCTGCAGGAAGGGGAGCGTGCCAAGCTGGTGCACATGGAAGAGCGTCTGGGCGCCCGCGTAATCGGGCAGAAACAGGCCGTTAAGGCCGTATCCGACGCCGTGAGACGCGCCCGCGCCGGGCTGCAGGATGAAAACAGGCCCATCGGCTCTTTCCTGTTCCTGGGACCCACCGGCGTGGGCAAGACGGAACTCAGCAAGGCGCTGGCGGAATTCCTCTTTGACAGTGAGAACGCCATCGTTCGCATTGACATGTCCGAATACATGGAAAAACATTCCGTCGCGCGCCTCATCGGGGCGCCTCCCGGATACGTGGGGTATGAAGAAGGCGGTCAGCTCTCTGAAGCCGTGCGCCGTCGTCCGTACTGCGTGGTTCTCTTCGATGAAATTGAAAAGGCCCACCCGGACGTCTTCAACGTATTGCTCCAGGTGCTGGACGACGGCCGCATTACGGACGGCCAGGGTCGTACGGTTGACTTCCGCAACACGGTCATCATCATGACCTCCAACATCGGCAGCCAGTACATCCTCAATGAAGCCAATGCGGAACAGAGGGAAGCCAAGGCCCTGGAAGCGTTGCGCGGTCACTTCCGTCCGGAATTCCTGAACCGCATTGATGAAATCATCATCTTTGACCGGCTCACGGCGCAGGAACTCAAGGGCATTGTGGACATTCAGCTTCAGCGTGTCCGCAGGCGCCTGGAAGCCAAGGGCCTGTTTTTGCGCATGACTCCGGAAGCTACGGCTCTGGTGGCGGATCATGGTTTTGATCCTGTGTATGGAGCCCGTCCTCTCAAACGGGCCATTCAGCATGATCTTCTGGACCCGCTCAGCCTCGAGCTTCTGGAAGGAGACTTCCCGGAAGGAACGGAAATCGTGGTACGGGAAAAAGACGGCAAACTGGACTTCACCAAGGAGAAAAGATAATTGCATTTCTCGGCATGTTGCCGGAAAAACAATGAAGGGCGTCCCCTGAGAGGGCCGCCCTTCTGATATAAAGATTCCCGCTTCCGGGAGCTGAAGAAAATCTGCTGCGCGGTTAAATCTGGGACAGAGCGTCGTCAGCAACGGCGGCGGCGCAAAGCGAGTGCGGCCAGCCCTAGGAGGGAAAGCGTAGCGGTAGCGGGTTCCGGAACCATGTTCCAGCCCATGGAACGCATTAATCCCACTTCTCCATCCGTCAGGGTGCGATGATAGGTATCCGGTGAGATGGAATACTGCATAAGGGCGTCTGGATCGCTCGTGCTGTCAATGTGGGCCATGCTGGACCCTTCCGATCATGTGGTGGGGTTATAGACAGTAAGCCCCGTATCGCCCAGAGACAAAGTTTCCCCTAGGGTAAATGCCGTATTCCCATTTCCGGCTTTTTCTACGATGGACTGGCCTTCTTGGTTGGTTAACAGGGAATCATACTTGGTGTACAGCATGGTGCTGTAGGTTGTGGAAGCGCTTCCGGATTGGACTTGGAAAGTGCCTGTATGCGTCGCCAGGGAAAGAAAACCAACGGCATGCCCCACTTCATGGGTCAGGATGCTTTGAAAATCATATTTTCCCGTATGCTCCGCCAATAAGGCGGCCCCATAATAAAGGGAAGCCAAATGAGAGGTATTGCACTGGATGTAAATATCATAGCCTGAGGTAGTCCTTGTGCTTCCATCGCGCCATACGGCCTCGGCCATGGTGGAAACCTGTTGTGGCTTGTTTGACAGGTAGTAGTAATAAGGGGAATAAGCGGAGGCTAGGGTGGAGGAATCGGCTCCGTCGTACCAGGTGAGGCCTACGTTAAGCGTTCTTCCCGGGGTGGAATTAATCAGGGTATTCCATGTGTTCAACGCCCGTATGGCGGAATCTATCTGATCACTGGTCCAGGTATGAGTACTTGAAGAATCAAAAAATCCCTTCTCCCCGGAATCTAGGAAGGTGCATGAAAAAGTGGAGCCTATATTAACTGTCTGTACAGCAGATGAGAAAAAAGTGCTTCCCAAGCAGAAAACAGTGCAGAGAATGCCAATTTGGAATGAACTTTTCATAGATAAAAAATAATAAACCCTTGAATAGCAAAAAAATCCTTTCTGTTCAAGTGAAAATAAATCAAGTCTGCTTCTTTTTCAGGGAAGACGGGTCAGACACCCCTTCTTTTTTTCTGGCTCTTGTTGCATAACAACAAAAAATGCTGAAAATACCGGCAGGGGCCCTCCTGGTAAGGACAGTTTCCTTGTAAAAAATGTAACGGCGCAAGATAGTTGCGATATGCGGGACAGGTTGTTGCGATATTTCGCCACTTGCTGCCAGGAAAAGCCCCTTTCCGGAAGCCTGAAAAGAGGTTAAAAAAACGCCTGAAAACGGGTGAATTCGCGTGACTTTTACCCCCGAATTTGCTATAAAAAACTCACCGGAAGGAAGGTTGATCCGTACCTTGAACCGGGGCTATTGCCGCCGCTGCCATCAGCTTTATTTTGGCGTTGCAAAGGGAGTGCATAATTTCCGCCCTGCGCTCGCGCGGCACTCCATAAGGCCGGGGATTGCCTGTCGTCACCATCCGGAACATCCGGGCGTATAAATCAGGGGGAGCCTCGGCGCTGTGCCAGCACCGGCAGGACCAGCGGGAATTCTCCGAAATACCGATCGTTCCGGAATCTTTTTGTTTACCATTCCCGGGTGTCCTCCGGTTCGGTCGGCATCTTTCCCTCAAAACCATTATTTTCGGCTTGGCTTTGGCCTCGTAATATTGACAGCCTCTCCGAAGAGGGGCGATTTCATATCGCAACAACCTGTCCCGTTTCAGGCAGTTTCATGTTCCTTCATCACAATTACCCGTCTCTTCTTTCCATCGCTGTAATTTCCCGCCATTGCTAGCTTTCACCCTATTTCAACTATACTGTCCCTTTTCAAAAAGGGGAAGAGCGAGGGGAAAAAGGGAAGCGTTCAAAAAAAGACGCGCCAGGATGGGGGGTTATGACAAAAGAGCATCTCATTGATTAGGTGTGTATTAAGGGTGGTTGCAGTGGGTATGGCCTGAATAAGGATCGGGAAAAAATGAAAAAACATCTCGAAAAAAATTGACAAAAAGGTGTGGGATGGTAGATTTCTCGGCACGCCAACACGGCGACGGGATGAAAAGCCCGGCGGCGGACGGACTCGGAAGAGTATCGGAAGCGGCTGGAGCCGGCCACCCGGAGAGCCCCCTGGAAGCAGGGGCGATAAGAAGATTTCAAGGGAATGACTACCGAAAACCGCCGAGGGTTTTCCGAGGGCGCCGAGAGGTGCCGGAGGGATGAAAAGCCCGAAGGAGCTACCTGGCTCTGAGAGGGGCGGTTTGGTAGAAGCAAGGGGAAAGAAAAAAGGTCGTGACGCGCGCCGTGCAAGGCGGAGCGAAGAGGCCTTCAAGAGACACAACTTGGAGGAAGAGCTGGCTGAAGCATGGCGCAAATGAAATCGCAAGATTCCATTTGGTCCAGCAATTTCAAAAATTAATTTGATGGAGAGTTTGATTCTGGCTCAGAACGAACGCTGGCGGCGTGGATAAGACATGCAAGTCGAACGAGAGAATTGCTAGCTTGCTAATAATTCTCTAGTGGCGCACGGGTGAGTAACACGTGAGTAACCTGCCCCCGAGAGCGGGATAGCCCTGGGAAACTGGGATTAATACCGCATAGAATCGCAAGATTAAAGCAGCAATGCGCTTGGGGATGGGCTCGCGGCCTATTAGTTAGTTGGTGAGGTAACGGCTCACCAAGGCGATGACGGGTAGCCGGTCTGAGAGGATGTCCGGCCACACTGGAACTGAGACACGGTCCAGACACCTACGGGTGGCAGCAGTCGAGAATCATTCACAATGGGGGAAACCCTGATGGTGCGACGCCGCGTGGGGGAATGAAGGTCTTCGGATTGTAAACCCCTGTCATGTGGGAGCAAATTAAAAAGATAGTACCACAAGAGGAAGAGACGGCTAACTCTGTGCCAGCAGCCGCGGTAATACAGAGGTCTCAAGCGTTGTTCGGAATCACTGGGCGTAAAGCGTGCGTAGGCTGTTTCGTAAGTCGTGTGTGAAAGGCGCGGGCTCAACCCGCGGACGGCACATGATACTGCGAGACTAGAGTAATGGAGGGGGAACCGGAATTCTCGGTGTAGCAGTGAAATGCGTAGATATCGAGAGGAACACTCGTGGCGAAGGCGGGTTCCTGGACATTAACTGACGCTGAGGCACGAAGGCCAGGGGAGCGAAAGGGATTAGATACCCCTGTAGTCCTGGCAGTAAACGGTGCACGCTTGGTGTGCGGGGAATCGACCCCCTGCGTGCCGGAGCTAACGCGTTAAGCGTGCCGCCTGGGGAGTACGGTCGCAAGATTAAAACTCAAAGAAATTGACGGGGACCCGCACAAGCGGTGGAGTATGTGGCTTAATTCGATGCAACGCGAAGAACCTTACCTGGGCTTGACATGTAATGAACAACATGTGAAAGCATGCGACTCTTCGGAGGCGTTACACAGGTGCTGCATGGCCGTCGTCAGCTCGTGTCGTGAGATGTTTGGTTAAGTCCAGCAACGAGCGCAACCCCTGTTGCCAGTTACCAGCACGTAAAGGTGGGGACTCTGGTAAGACTGCCGGGGACAACTCGGAGGAAGGTGGGGACGACGTCAAATCATCATGCCCCTTATGTCCTGGGCTACACACGTAATACAATGGCGGTCAACAGAGGGAAGCAAAGCCGCGAGGCAGAGCAAATCCCCAAAAATGATCTCAGTTCGGATCGCAGGCTGCAACCCGCCTGCGTGAAGTTGGAATTGCTAGTAATCGCAGATCAGCATGCTGCGGTGAATACGTTCCCGGGTCTTGTACACACCGCCCGTCACATCATGGAAGCCGGTCGCACCCGAAGTATCTGAAGCCAACCGCAAGGAGGCAGGGTCCTAAGGTGAGACTGGTAACTGGGATGAAGTCGTAACAAGGTAGCCGTAGGGGAACCTGCGGCTGGATCACCTCCTTTCTATGGAGCAAGTGCACGGAAGTGCACAGGTCGGATCTCTTCCCGAGGGGAGAGAAAGCGGAACCCGCGAGGGCCCGCAACGAACCAAAGATGTGTAAACAGCCAGACGCCTGGAGCGCAACCTGGCACGACGTGCGTGACGACCTTTTTTCACCGAGAACCGCAACTGGGGGTATAGCTCAGTTGGTAGAGCGCCAGCTTTGCAAGCTGGATGTCCGGGGTTCGAGTCCCCGTGCCTCCACCAGTTTCGGGAAAGAGACCCAAAGCCGGGCCTGTAGCTCAGTTGGTTAGAGCACGCGCTTGATAAGCGCGGGGTCACAGGTTCAAGTCCTGTCAGGCCCACCAGCAAAATCGATTATTGAGGGAAAGCGAAAATTGACATCTGCGTGGCAAAGAAAACGATTGCTGAGAAGCAATCGCTTTCCAACAAAGTGGGTAGTTGAACAACAACTACAAAACACAAGATAAACATGCATACCAAGCAATGAGACAATACAGTAAGTCACGAAAGGGCTTTGTGGTATTGTGGAAGTGGTAACAGCTTTTGCAATATGATGAAGTAAGTAAGGGCGTACGGTGAATGCCTTGGTGCCAACAGGCGAAGAAGGACGCGGCAAGCTGCGAAAAGCCTCGGGAAGCTGCAAGCAAGCGATGATCCGGGGATATCCGAATGGGGTAACCTGATCGAGGCAATACTCGATCGTTCATACCTGAATACATAGGGTATGAAACGCGAAACCCGCTGAAGTGAAACATCTCAGTAAGCGGAGGAAAAGAAAGAGAAATCGATTCCGTAAGTAGTGGCGAGCGAAAGCGGATGGAGCCCAAACCGAAGGTATTCCTTCGGGGTTGTAGGACCACGTCATATTCGACCATACTGGATAGTAGAACAGCCTGGAAAGGCTGGCCGGAGAAGGTGAAAGCCCTGTAGACGAAATCCAGAGTGGGAATTAGTGGTATCCTGAGTAATACATCACACGTGGAACGATGTATGAACCCGCGCGGACCACCGCGCAAGGCTAAATACTAGTTGGCGACCGATAGTGAACAAGTACCGCGAGGGAAAGGTGAAAAGAACCGCTGTGAGCGGAGTGAAATAGAACCTGAAACCGTATGTCTACAAAGTGTCAGAGCAGAGCAATCTGCGATGGCGTGCCTTTTGTTTAATGAGTCTGCGAGTCAGTGTTTGTGGCAAGACTAAGGGCTTCCGGCCCGGAGTCGCAGCGAAAGCAAGTCCGAACAGGGCGCAATAAGTCGCAGGTACTGGACCCGAAGCGGAGGTGACCTACCCTTGGCCAGGTTGAAGCATGGGTAAAACCATGTGGAGGACCGAACAGGTGAACGTTGAAAAGTTCTCTGATGAGCTGAGGGTAGGAGTGAAAGGCTAATCAAACCCCGTGATAGCTGGTTCTCTTCGAAATGCATTTAGGTGCAGCGTCACGTGCTGATGCGCGGGGGTAGAGCACTGACAAGGCTAGGGGGCACACCCGCTTACCAAACCTTATCAAACTCCGAATACCGTGCAATGGAACGTGGCAGTGAGACAGTGGGGGATAAGCTTCATTGTCGAGAGGGAAACAACCCAGACCAGCAGCTAAGGTGCCTAAATAACGCTCAGTGGAAAGGATGTGGGATTACACAGACAGTGAGGATGTTGGCTTAGAAGCAGCCACCATTTAAAAAATGCGTAATAGCTTACTCATCGAGTGATCCTGCGCCGAAAATGATTGGCGATCAAGCGTTATACCGAAGCTCTGGACTTTGCCGCAAGGCAGAGTGGTAGAAGAGCGTTGCATGCGCGTCGAAGGGCGATGGCGACTGACCCTGGAGCACATGCAAGTGAGTATGCAGACATGAGTAACGTTAAGCCGGGTGAAATCCCCGGCCGCCGTAAACCCGAGGTTTCCAGGGCAACGTGTTTCGTCCCTGGGTTAGCCGGGACCTAAGCCGAGGCCGAGAGGCGTAGGCGATGGACATCAGGTTAATAATCCTGAGCTCGCAACCCTTAAACTGGGGGGACGCATGAGAAAAGATGACTAGGTTATTGAATTCCGAGTTGAGTCCACGGACTCAGCGCATCATTGGATCGAGTGCCAAGAAAAGCCCCAGCGTATGCTAAGCGACCCGTACCGCAAACCGACACAGGTGGGTGGGTAGAATATACCAAGGCGTAAGAGTGAAACCTGGTTAAGGAACTCGGCAAATTAGCCCCGTAACTTCGGAAGAAGGGGTGCCTGCAGCGATGCAGGCCGCAGAGAAATGGCCCAACCGACTGTTTATCAAAAACACAGCACTCTGCAAAGACGCAAGTCGAAGTATAGGGTGTGACACGTGACCAATGCCGAAAGATTAAGGCAAGGGGTTAGCCGCAAGGCGAAGCTCTAAACCCAAGTCCCGGTGAATGTCGGCCGTAACTATAACGGTCCTAAGGTAGCGAAATTCCTTGTCGGGTAAGTTCCGACCTGCACGAATCGTGAAACGAGTTGGGCACTGTCTCAACCAGGCGCTCAGTGAAATTGTAGTGGCGGTGAAGATGCCGCCTACCCGCAGAAGGACGGAAAGACCCTATAGACCTTAACTGTAAGCTGTCATTGTTTCTTCGGTTTTAATGCTCAGAGTAAGTGGGAGACGCTGAAGACGCCCTTTAGGGGGCGTCCGAGTCATCAATGAGACACCACCCTTTGAAACTGGAGGATCTAACCCTGAGCCGTGAATCCGGCCAGAGGACCGTGTCAGCCGGTCAGTTTTACTGGGGCGGTATCCTCCCAAAGAGTAACGGAGGAGCGCGAAGGTGGGCTCAGCCCGGTTGGCAACCGGGTGTCGAGTGCATGGGCATAAGCCCGCCTAACTGTGAGACCAACAAGTCGAGCAGATGCGAAAGCAGGCCCAAGTGATCCGGCGGTAGAAAGTGGAATTGCCGTCGCTCAACGGATAAAAGGTACCTTAGGGATAACAGGCTGATCACGCCCAAGAGTTCATATCGACGGCGTGGTTTGGCACCTCGATGTCGGCTCGTCGCATCCTGGGGCTGTATTCGGTCCCAAGGGTTTGGCTGTTCGCCAATTAAAGCGGCACGCGAGCTGGGTTCAGAACGTCGCGAGACAGTTCGGTCCTCTATCCTCTGTGGGCGTTGGAAAATTGAGGGGTTCAGACCTTAGTACGAGAGGACCGGGTCTGACGCACCACTGGTGCATCGGTTGTACTGTCAAGTGCATGGCCGAGTAGCTAAGTGCGGACGGGATAAGCGCTGAAAGCATCTAAGCGCCAAGCCCTTCCCAAGATGAGTTTTCCCTACAGGTTCGTGGAAGACCACCACGTTGATAGGTCGCAGGTGTAAGTGCAGCAATGTATTGAGCCGAGCGATACTAATTACCAATTGACTTCATCATATTACATCACTCCCCGTCGTGAATGACAACTTGCTCTTGTCTCATTCTGTCAATGCATGATCTCAACCACCAGCCACGCAGATGTCAGTTTACGCTGAATCCCTCCCCACACAAAGGACGGAAATCTTCTTAGCCGCCACACACATACCCTGAAAAAAATCCCTCACTCAGAAGCCCCCAAAAAAGCAGGGCTCCCGGGCAGGCAGGATGAAGAAAAAATCACCTCTTCCCCCTGAAGCCCGGTGGCCAGAGCGCAGTGGTCCCACCCGGTCCCGTTCCGAACCCGGAAGTGAAACGCTGCCGCGCCAATGGTAGTCGGACGATAGGTCCCGCAAGAGTAGGTCGCCGCCGGGATTTTTTTCCATCAGGCCCCGCCAGTCACTTGACTCGCGGGGCCTGTTCGCTTCTTGCATATCCCTATTTCCCCCTACATTCTTTTAGTTAAGGAGTTGTCCGTAGGGAAAAAATGGTTGCTATACTTCATGAGGCTGCCATGTCTGCGTATTTGGTTCCGGAACCGGCGACGGCTTCCCGGAGCCTGCTGGGTTTGGCGGGGCTGGTCATGCGGAGGCGCAGAAGGCAGGAAGCCTGATAGAGGCGGGAAAGGGAAGCAAAGAAACTGCCCATGCGCCTCTGCGTCATTATTATTCAGAAAATTGTTTGAAGAAATCCGGGAGAAAATAATTCTTCCGGTTTTTATTTTTCCTGATTATTTCTCGGAAAATTTTGAATGGGGTTTTAAGACTGCTGGTCTTTTCCTACATCTCCCTGTTCATGTTCCTATGGGTAATAGTTGACGGTTGAAAAAGAAAATTCCGGCAGCTATAGTCGTCCCTAGGCAAATGCAATTCAAATGATTCGTTTTCTATCCTTTTTATTTTTCCTGTGCTTTTTTTCCGTGTGTTCTGCAAAAGAATTGAAGATTTTTTTGCTGACGGGCCAATCCAATTCTCTGGGGGCGGTGAAGGGCAGCCCTGCTTCTCCGGAGCTGTTAAAAAAGTATGAACCGAAGGAGACTCTGTACTGGCATGAAAATTTTGGGCAAAGGGAAGGCGTGTTTCCCGGCGCTTCCACATCCTGGGAGCAGGTAAGGCCTGCTATGCCGCGTTATAACGGCAATTTATGCATGGGGCCGGAATACGGGTTTGCCTTTACTCTGGAGAAGAATGGATGGTTCAAGGATGCGGACGTTGCGGTCGTGAAAGCTTCCCGGGACGGCGGCGACAATTCCCATTGGCGGAAAAACGGCCAGGCTTACAGGACGCTGGTGCAGGCCGTCAAGAATGCCTGTGCGGGTGTGGACAGGTCCAAGTATTCCAAAGTGGAGTTTGCCGGGCTTTTATATTTGCAGGGGGAAAGCAATGCCGGAACTTCCGTTCCGGAGAGCGCTTCCCGCTTTCTGGAACTTCTGGGCAATCTGGCGGCAGATCTGAAACCGTACGGGGATACGTCCGCACTGGCTGTGCAGAAAGCCGTCCTTGGAGAAAATGCCAATTGGGCCGGAAAGAATGAATCTGATCCGGAAACGGGTAACCTTACCGGCGGCCTGGAAGGACGCGATACGGAAGTTCAGGGAAAGACAACCCGCCAGGTGATGAAGGATCTGGCGGAATCCCGTCCATCCCTGGGCTATGCCCCTACCCGAGATCTTCCCAAACTGACCGCAGGAGATCAAATGGGAGTGCATTACAGCGGCCAGTCTCAGATCAGCATAGGAGCCCGTTTTGCTTATGAAGCCGCCCGGCTGGCCGGGAAGGATACCGGCTCCGTGCGAAGCGGTCGTTACGATCTTCCCCTGGGTTCTCCGGACGCGTGGATGAACCGGAAAATGCCGGGGAAGAACGTATGCGTGTGGAATGTAGCTTCTTCCGTAAAACCCAGCCTGGTGTCAGGGGGGGTGAAGTTGTTTGGTATCCGTGTGGAGGATCCGGCCGTCAAGACTGTTATCGTCCGGAGCAAGGGAAGTTCCGGAGACCGTTTGGTAATCGGGCCGGGAGGTATTCGCCTGGCGGAGGGGAAAAATTTGCAGTTGAGGACGAATGTACAGCTGGCGGGCCGGCAGTCCTGGAATATTCCGGGTGGTTCTGCCGTGGAGATTAAGCCCTCGCCGGTTCAGGAAAAAGCCATGCCTGTCCGTTTGTCCGGCCAGGCGGAGGTGCATGTAACCCAAGCGGAAGGCGGCGGAGAAACGGCGGAAGCAGCCCGCGTCGTATTGGAAAAAGTGCTGCCCTCTGCCCTGAAATGTTCCTGGACGTTGTCCGGAAAGGTGGAGATGACTTTGAAGGGTATGGAGGGGAAGGCCGTGAATTTGGGCAAAGTCTTCGTCAAGCAAGGCGCTGTGCTGAATCTGAATGGCTCCAGACCTGTTGCGGGCAGTGTCGTTAATCAAGGCGGCATGGTGAATCCGTAATCAATAGACCTGGTACGGTCCGGAATGCTTGCCGTATTTTTTAGTGGAGGGAGGAGGTTAAAAAAATACGTTTTTTCCTCCCGGAAGGGCCATGGGCTTTTTTCTTATTCACAGGAGCGGAGCGGTCTGGAAACCGAACAGGGGCATGACCTGCGGCATTTTCACCCCGGTTTATTCACAGGAAGTTCTGCTTGGGAAGCATTGATCATCAAGTCTACTGTACTATATTTGGCGTACTTTTTACTTTATGGATGCGTTATGTAGTAGTATGGTCGCGCCATGAGATGCGTTCAGTGCGGTCATTTGGAAGATAAGGTCATCGACTCCCGTATGTCCAAAGACGGGACGACCATTCGCCGCCGCCGCGTGTGTTTGAGGTGCGATTACCGTTATACGACCTATGAGCAGATTGAACGCACGGAGTTGCGCGTAGTCAAAAGGGATAATCTGAGAGAAGCCCTGAATCGTGAAAAGATTTTACGCGGCCTGGTAAAGGCGTGTGAAAAAAGGCCCGTCAGCATGGATCGCCTGGACCGCGCCGTGGAAGAGATCATTTCCGAATTGCACCGCGACCATTTGCGCGAAGTCCCTTCCAGCGAGATTGGCAAGAAGGTGATTGAAAAATTGTATGCCATAGATCCCGTGGCTTATATCCGCTATGTGTCCGTGTACCGCCAGTTTTCCAATGTGGAGGAGTTTATCCAGGAGATTACGCAGATGCGCCACCAGACGCTTATTGATCCCCTGCAGCGCAAGCTTCCCATTCTTTAAATTTCCTGTTCCATGATCGGCTTCCGAAACAACAGACCGTTGCTCAAGCTTGGTGATTGCCTGATTACCGAGTACGGGGAACAATGGCTGGCGGATGCTTTGGAGCACGCTGCCCGGCGTGCCGGAACAACCCTTCCGTTCAAGGAAGACCTGCTGGCTTCCGTGCGTTATTATCTGGAGCATGAGTGCGATTTGTCCGTCATGAAGGTGTCCGAGCTGTATGCGCGTCTGCGCCGCATGCTCACAGAAGTGGGCCTGGAACACCTTGCAAGGGAGCTTAGGGAGGAGATGCCGCCCATGACGGTCTGCGTCGCGGAGATTGCCCGCAGCGTGCCGTTCTGGCTGTTTTTTGCCTGCGAGCTGAAAAAGCAAGTGGAGGAATTGCGGGGGCATGGCATTACCAGGTATTGCTTCACAGGCAGGAAGGAATGCGTGATGGCTCTCCGGGGAAGGAAGCGCTGGGACCGTTCCTGCCAGTCTCTGCTGGAAGACCTGGACTTCCTTCTTTCCCGCTATGAGGAGCAGGCGGCGGATTGTTAACGGAACTTATCCGTGCCGTATTGGAGTATTTAGCTGCGCAATTCAACAGGTTCCGCTTTCCCGGCTGACGGAGCCGGTTCGGAGTGCAGCGCGTTTCTGCTTTTCGTGAGCATGCGAGGCTATTTCACTTTACCGGGAACGGGCTTGCGGGGCCCGTTGATCCATGCTCGGGCATCCTGTTTTGCCGGAAGGCCCAATAAGAGTTAACAGGCCGTATTGTGCCGCCTGATTCCCGGAGATGAGCCGGATGAGGGAATGCAAGGGGCCTTCCCTCATTTTCCCCGAGGTTGTTATTTCTGGCTGTTTGCAGCAGGAGCAGCCTCACCCGTACCGGAAGGCCGTGAATAAGGCAGAGTGAGGTCTTGCTCCCTGACCGCACGGGGGAACGGCCGCTGTTACAGGTGTTTGGGCGCAGGGCCGTTGATGATTTTGCGGGCCCGGTTCAGGGCGGCGTCAATATTCTCGCAGATATTGTAGCGTTTCAGCTCCCGGTAAAAGGGCGCGTGGCGGATGACGTCCAGAGGCTGGGGCTGCACGCCGCAAACCAGCAGAGTGGAACCGTGTTCCCGGCACTGGTGGCAGAAGTCGGAAAGGACGTTCAGGCCGGTGGCGTCCAGCGCGGGAACCAGGCGCATGCGCAGGATAACCACCTTGGTATCATGTTCCAGCGTTTCCAGAACCTGGTCCTTGAATTGCTCCACGGCACCGAAGAAGAACGGACCTTTCACGTCGAAAACTTCCACGCCTTCCGGGATGTCCAGCTTGGCGGCAGAGCGGTTTCCATCATCTTCCTCATCATTTTCCAGCAGTTCGTTTTTGATGGCGGAAACATCGCTGATTTGGGCCATGCGGCCCATGAAGAGCAGGGCGGCCAGCACCACGCCTACTTCCACGGCTACAACACGGTCAGCAGGAAGGTGATTACCAGCACCGCCGCATCCTGCCTGGGCCCTTTCAGTAGACGGCTGAACGTGTGTATTTCACTCATGTTGTAGCACACTACCGTCAGAATGCCCGCCAGGACAGCCAGGGGAATCTGCTGGGCATAGTGGGCAAAGGCCATCAGAATGGCCAGCAGGGTCAGGGCGTGAATCATACCGGAAACCGGGCTTTTAGCTCCAGCCTTGATGTTAGTGGCGGTGCGGGCAATGGCTCCGGTGGCCGGAATGCCGCCAAACAGGGCGGATCCGATGTTGCCGATACCTTGTGCAATCAGCTCCATGTTGGGCTTGTGGCGCCCTCCGGTCATGCCGTCCGCTACGGAGGCGCTTAACAGGGATTCGATCGCCGCCAGCAGCGCGATGGTGAAAGCAGGGGCCGTCAGCGCCCCCAGGGTGCTCCAGTCAATGCTGGGCAGGGAGGGCAGGGGGAGCGTATTCGGGAGGCTGCCGAAGGCTTGCCCGATGGTTGTCACAGGCAACGAAAACGCCACGGAAACGGCCGTCATGCCCAGCATGCCCACCAGCATGGCCGGTATTCTGGGCCAGAAGCGGCGGCTCAGCAGGGTAATGATTACGGTGCCGGCGGCCAGCCCCAGCGCCGCCCAGTTGATGGTGTGGAAGTAATGGAAGTAACACGCCCATTTTTCAATGAACTCTCCGGGAATTTTTTCCGTGATGGTGAGGCCGAAGATGTCTTTAATTTGCGTGGAAAAGATTACCACGGCGATGCCGGAGGTGAACCCTGTGGTGACAGGGAATGGAATAAAGCGGATGAGCGCCCCCATGCGGCAGAACCCAAAGATGATGAGGAAGAGGCCCGCCATCAATGTGCAGACCAGCAGGCCGGATGCGTGGTATTGCTCCAGGACGCCCATGATGATGATCACGAAGGCTCCGGTGGGGCCGCCTATTTGATATTTGCTTCCGCTGAACAGGGAGATGAGGAACCCGGCCACAATGGCGGTGATGAGGCCCTGGGTTGGGGAGAGTCCGCATGCGATGGCAAAGGCCATGGCCAGCGGAATGGCTACTACACCGACGGTCAGTCCCGCAAAAAGGTCCGCCAGAAAGGTTTGTTTGGTATAAGTTTTGAGAGAGGAGAGAAGAGCAGGTTTGAACATGGCTGCCGGGATGGTTGGCCGGCTGCGGTTGTGGCCGCCGCCGGCGGGGTTGAAGCGTCCCCTTCCTGCACCCGGAGGCGCCCCGCGGAGACGGACGGCAGGCTCTCTTCGTTCCCGTCCGCCTCCGCAGGCGGCGTTACTTGGAAAGGATGCCTTCCCAGTAGGCGATGCGGCGGCGGGTGTTGTCGGAATTGGGAGCCCCCGGGTTGGTACGCTGGGCGAAGGCTTTTGTCAATTCAAATACGTCGCGCGCGTCTGTTCCATATGCATTTGAAATGGAGGCGAATTGTTCATCGCTCAGCTTGTTGAGCGGCGTACCCGTGGAGATGCTCATGGCGACTGCCTTCCCGACCAGCTCATGGGCCTTCCGGAAGGGGACCCCGCGGCGCACCAGATAATCCGCCAGGTCCGTGGCCAGCAGCATGGGATCGGACGCCGCTTCCCTGGCCCTGGCCGTGTTCACCGTCATGGCGGCTATCATTTCCGCATTGACGTCCAAGGCCAGTTTAACCGTATCAATGGAATCGAACAGGGGTTCCTTGTCTTCCTGGAGGTCGCGGTTGTAAGTCAGGGGAAGCCCTTTGACGGCCACCATGACGGCGGTGAGGTTACCGTACAGCCGCCCCGTTTTTCCGCGGGTGAGTTCCGCGACATCCGGATTTTTTTTCTGGGGCATCAGGGATGAACCTGTCGTATGGGCGTCGGACAGGGAAGCGAAGCCGAATTCCGCCGTGCACCACAGGATGACGTCCTCGCTCATGCGGGAGAGATGGGCTCCGACTACGGCCAGGTCAAAAAGTATTTCCATGATGTAATCCCGGTCGGCAATTGCATCCATGGAGTTTTCTGTAACTGCGTCAAAACCCAGTTCCACGGCAATTCCGTGGCGGTCCAGGCAGATGGGGGGAA
>ERZ780044.205-NODE-205-length-14095-cov-2.86801_pt1 | contig 14095 bp, 9 predicted proteins | sample MGYA00511849_ERZ780044 | MGnify/ENA primary metagenome ERZ780044 (study PRJEB29588, sample SAMEA2152467) | human gut metagenome | biome: human gut; feature: human-associated habitat; material: faeces | place: Denmark | collected 2008/2010 ...
GCATTCCTGGAAAGATGTTTGGCGGGGATTTGTTTCATGAGGGGGGGCGGAAGGGGGATATTGACGTAACGCAGGCGGCACAGGCAGTGCAGAAAGCCATGCAAAAGGCTTCTCCGGGGGCTTTCTGGGTGATTCAGGCCTGGGGTGGAAATCCTACCCGAGAGTTGTTGTCCGGGTTGGATCCGGAGCGTGCGCTTGTATTGCAGCTTACCAAGGATATGGCTAACGGGGGAAAGAATTTAAGGACTTTTAATGGTATTCCGTGGGTCTGGTGCGAACTGGCGAACTTTGGAGGCAATACGGGAATGTACGGGGGGGTTCCCCTTCTGTCCCGGCTCGGAAGTGAGTTGTCCGGCTATAAGGATAAGGGACTGGTGGGCATGGGAACTTTGTCCGAAGGGCTTGAGACGAACCCCCTGCATTACGCCCTGTTCAGCGACCGTTTGTGGACTAGGGAGGATATTTCTGTCCGGGAGTGGCTTGGAAAGTACGCGCGCCAGCGTTACGGTTTCGTACCAAAGGCTGTCGTGAAGGCGTTGGAAGTTCTGTCTTCCTCCATCTATAACCCCGTTCGTTCTCAGGAAGGGTGTACGGAGTCTATTATTTGCGCCCGCCCGTCCTGGAATGTTCGAAAGGCATCCACATGGTCCAGCGGGGAGCGATATTATCACCTGGGCGATATTGTAAAGGCGGCGCGCGGTTATCTGAAGGCCGCGAATGATCAGCCGAATTTGGTGAAAAAGGAGACGTTTCGTTATGATTTGGTGGATGTTGTGCGTCAGGCTCTTGCGGACGCTGCTTTTTACCAGCTTCAACAGGTCAGGAGTGCTTTTGATTCCGGAGATTTGGCTGCGTACAGGAAACAGGTAAAGCGTTTCCTGTCTCTGATTTCAGATATGGATGCCCTTTTGGCGACGGATAGCCAGTTCCTATTAGGAACTTGGCAGAAAAGGGCTTTGGATTGGGGTGATTCCCGGCAGGAAAAAGCCTTGATGGACAAGTCTGCGAAGATGCTTATCACTACGTGGATTGATCAGGTTCCCCGGTCTCTGAATGATTATTCCAATCGTCAGTGGGCCGGGCTTGTTTCCGATTTTTATTTGCCTCGGTGGAAGAATTTTTTTGAATTTCAGATGGATGTCCTGACCGGAAAGAAGACGCGTGATGCCGCCCATGCCGCATTTATGGATAAGATGGTTCGGGATGAACTGGCCTTTGCCGGAAATGGGAAAATATATTCTGCCAAACCGGCGGGGGATACTTTGGCCGTTGCTAATCGTGTGATGAATACCCACCGGGAAATGTTGGACGCCCTGAGTGCGGAAGAAAAGCATTCCTCGGGCAGTCCATGGGAACTCCAACAAGGTTCTCCGTTGCAGTTTGATGTGACGGATCAGGTGACTGCTTCTGGCACATATACTGCTACTTTCCAGTGGAAGAATGGCCCCAGCGCCTTGAAAATCCATTCTGTCAGATTATACGAGGGTAACAGGGAGGTGGCTTCCGATGTTCATGAGGGCAGAACTGGCGTGGAAAATAAGGATAATATTTACAGACTGGAATTGAAGAAGTACAGAACCAACCTTGATTCCTATATCCTGAAGGCAGAAGTAAGCGGTGTTTCTCAGGGCGCTTCCAAAGGAGAAATGGTGTTGAAAAAACTGGTGGATTGAGAAGTGGACAGGAAGTTGTGCAGGGATGGGAGAAAAGGCGGTTATACGTGCAGGCTTTTCCATTTGTTTCGGAATCAGTTTGTTTCCCTCGCCGAAAAAAGGAAGAAGGGGGGGATTTTCCCCCCTTTCTTCCTTGAAAGATGGCATGGTGATAAAATTTATCGGCGGGGGGGGGGGAGTAAAAGCTAAGACCGAACAGACCCAGCGTAGCGGTTGCCGGTTCCGGAACCACTTCATTACTTGTGGAGAAGTTTACTGCCGACAAATACATGCCCTCCCAAGAGTTCAGGATATTGTTTTTATAGGTGCCGGTTCCGCAGCCGCTATGCATGTCCAGAGAAAGGCTGTTTAAATAGACGGTTTCGGGAAGTGTTGCTTCCTTTCTATTCGTGGCGGCGGACATAACGGAAGAAGACGATTGGGTCGCAGAGCCAAAGTAGTTGTTGGCGGTGTTAGTGTTCGTGGTGGAGAATATGGTGGCTGCTTGGGCGGTTCCCAACGATAAAAAATGGAGATAACAGAAATAATGGGTTTCATCTTTGGGCTGGAAATATAACTTGATACAATTGATATGCACTGGGAAAAAAATCTATCGAATTTAGAATCGTTTTTTGAAAAACATGAAATATATTGATGTTATAAAGAAATATTCAATTTATTTAAAATTTTAGATGGAAAACGATTAGTAATAGTCTTTTTTATCTCATTATCGGTATTATCCGAGAAAAAAATCATGACCCAATGGTAAATACCGGTTCTAGATTTTCTTTACTCCGGCACATAGCCAAAATTCCGTCCTCAGAAAACTCCTGCTTCCCGAAGCGGAATGGTCAGCCTACACAAGCTATTCTCTTTTAGAAGTAAATATTGACCTCGGATTCGCAATCCGTTTGTCGATATTCTTATTGTACTGCCCCGATTTATGCTCCGGTTCCAAAAGATGAGCTGTACAGGATCTTTTGTAGAGATGGATTTTTTTTGAATATAGCCTTTTCGTTCAGAGGGCTGCCTGGTAAATGCTGAACATCAGAATGGCCATTCCCGTGAGGGCTGCGCCTGCAATGATGCCGGAGGCGGTGGGGACTTTATATTCCCGTGATTTGGCCTTGAAAAGATGGTCCGCAGCCCAGCCGAGCACAGCTCCTGTAAAGAAAAGGAAGGAGTCGTTCCACTGGATGGCCCAGGCCAGGCCGAAGCCGATGGGGGTGGGGAGCCATTTTCCTGTCCGGGGAATATAGCGGGGAATAAGCACCAGAATGAGTCCGAGAATACCGCCTGCAATGATGGAAAGCACCTTGATGCTGTGCAAATGGCTGAACCCCATGCCCAGTGCTTCCGCTGTGGCCGCCCATGTTCTGGCTCCCGGAGCATTGAAAGCCTGGAGAGCGTTCGCATCCGGAACCATGGAGCGGAAGGCCAGCACGGAGACGAGGGTTCCCAGAAAAATTCCGGAAAACTGGGCGATGAATTGTTTGCGGGGGTTAGCTCCCAGCAGGTAGCCTACTTTGAGGTCTACGAGCAGGTCTGCCGAGGAACTGGACGCTCCTGAAGTGATATTGGCCGCCATCAGGTTGGCTGTTACGTGCCCGGGTGCAATCCCTCCGAAGATGAGCTGTGTAACTTTTCCCATGGCTCCGGTGGGTGTAATATTGGCTTCTCCGGTGATTCGGCAGACGACCAGCGCCAGGAAAAAGGATATGACTACCGCGATGCAGCTCATCCAGTACGGAACGTTAAATGATGTATGAGCCAGATAGCCGAGAGCTCCCAGAGAGATAAGCTGGCCTGTCAGAAACCAGCTCATGGGCGTTTCTATTTTTTCCACATCTGTCAGTTTTCGTTTTTTACTCAGGGAAAACATGACACCCAGGGAAGAAAAGGAACGAACAATGCTTTTCCATTGGAATAGGAAAGCCACAATGCTGGCGACGACCATGCAGGCGGTTCCTCCCCACAGGGTCCAGCTTACGCTCTCCCGATAACCTGCTCCCGCGGGAAGCAATTTCTGGCTTTCCAGCCACGGAACGTAAAGAGCACAGCAAACGGTTCCTCCGATGAAGAGGCTGAGGGATGTTTTCATGCCTACCAGAGCTCCCGCACCCACGAACATGAGATCCCATTTGAAGAAGATAGTACGCTGGTACCAGTTGCCGAGGATATGTTGCTGGACCGTTCCAAGCCATCGTTCTCCTCCTGCAGCCATGGCGATGGCATTAGCGGCGGCGAAAAGGGCAGAATAAAGAAGGGCTTTGGCCTGTCCCGCCGCCTTTTTGCCTTCAGAATAGAGAACTTTGAGGGTTTCCGCCGTAGCAATACTGTCTGGGAACCTTATTTGTTCAATGTTGATCATCTGGCGTTTCATCGGAATGGCCATGGTGACACCCAGTACGGCAATGAAAAATATCCAGGCGAAGGTAGTGCCAAGAGGCATGTGCTGTCCTGTCAGCAGGAGCAGGGCGGCTACGGCAGAGGTGAGGGTTCCCCCTGTAGAATAGCCTGCAGAACTGGCAGCGGACTGCATGCATGTATTTTCCAGAATAGTCATGGGGGATTTGGAAATGCCCAGGCGCACAAAGGCGTTCCAGAGGGCAAAAGAGATAATTCCTGCCGTCAGAGCCACCCCAAAGGACCATCCCATTTTGAGGTTGGCGTACAGATTAGTGAGGGAAAGGATGGAGCCTAGAAGCATGCCTACGATGACGGCTCTCCAGGTAAGCTGCTTCATTCTGTCTCCGGAACCCAGATAAACTTGATCGTACCATTGCTGTTCTACTTCATCCGGAGTACCTTGGAATCCATCCAGAGGCAGCGGTTTTTCCAAGCAGGAGGGGAGAGGGCTGGAAGATTGGGGGGACGTAGATGCCATACAGTTCATAATATAGCATTTGCGGGAGTGGTGGAAAAGTCGCATCTGTTTTTCTCTGCTTTCGGCGTTCCTTCTGCTTGAGACTTGCGTGCTTGTGACGGCCGTGGTTTAATGGGCGACATGAGCCAATCTTTTACGGATAAACTTGCCGCCCGCATTAAAGAGACCGGTTCCGCCTTGTGTGTCGGGTTGGATCCGCGCCTCGGCATGGATGATTTGGAGGCGATTCCTGCGCTGTTGCGGAAGGTTGTGGAGGAAACCGCTCCATATGCGGCAGCGTTTAAGCCGAATATTGCCTATTTTGAAGCCATGGGGTTGCGCGGTCTGGAAATACTTGAGGATTTGCTTCCGGATATGCCTAAGGATGTTCCGGTGGTGCTGGATGCTAAGCGTGGAGATATTGGAGAGACTCAGAAGTATTACGCTCATGCTTACTTTGAACGCCTGGGTGTGGACGCTGTGACGTTGAGTCCTTTTATGGGATATGATACGCTGGAGCCTTTTCTGAATTATGAAGGTAAAGGTGTTTATCTGCTGGCAGTTACTTCCAATCCCGGTTCTGCGGATGTGGAACGGCAGGAACTGGCAGGGGGCCGCAGGGTTTTTGAACTGGTGGGAGACATGGTGCTCCGTTCTGTCCGGGAAGGCTGTAAAACTTCCGTAGGCATGGTGGTTGGTTTGACCAATGCAGATTCCAGTATTCTGGAGCGTATTCCGGATGCTCCTTTGCTCATTCCCGGCCTGGGTGCTCAAGGCGGTGATCTTTCCTGCCTGAGTGGTTCCGGTCATGTGGCGCCTCCCCTGATTAATGTCTCTCGAGGAATCATGTACCAGAATCCGGAATTGGGTTTTGCTGAGAAGGCCGCCGGATTTGCTCAGCGCATTCGAGAGGCATTGAATTATTGATGTTCATGTATTTTTTGCAAATAACAAAATGATAACGGCCTGCTTATGGCTGTGCATGAGCTTGTCAAAGGGAGGGGGCTGATATATTGAACAGGTGCATCCCCATTCCCTGCCCGTTTTTTATGGATGAAAAGCCCGGAATTGTAAAATTCACTCCCCATTCCACTTCCAGATCCGCAATGTTGATTGCGGTGGCAGTGACAGTGGGTGTTCAGGTGGCTTTGTGTGCTGTGCTTGTAGCCATACATTTGCAGGATATGTGGTTTCCCTCCGTCCAGGGTGGGGAAGTGGAAATGACGTTTGTGTCCCCGTCCGAAGAAGTTTCTCAGGAGATGGAAGAAGTTCAGCCTACATCTGTTGTTCCGGTTGCAGCTCCTTCCACAGTCAGCCCTGTTCCGGAGATTGCGTCAGATGAAGACTTATTGGCGATGAAGCTGCCGGAAAATGAAGATTGTTCCGAAATGAAGGATTTTCTTTTGGATGAAGCTCCTTCCGAACTCTTGCCGGAGGAGCTCGCCGCCATGCGGATTTCCATGAATGAAGTAAAGCGAAGGCAGCCTGTGAAGCGCCCGGCGGTATCCCTGCCGGGGCGTCCGGAACCGGATCAGAATATTTCTCCTGATAAAAAGGTGCGTTATAAACATGCTCCGTCCTTGCCCAATTCCGTCAATTCTTCTAAAGTCGGGAAGGTGAATGCCGTGGTGAAAGTAGTGGTTGGAGTAAATTCCCATGGGGAACCTTCATCCGTCAATCTTCTTCAGTCAACGGGAAATGCGGAATTGGACCGCCTTTTTATGCGTTGGGTGAGAGAGAATTGGACTTTTTATCCGGCGGAAAAGGACGGTGTGCCCATTGCTTCCAAGGTGGTGGTGCCCGTCAGGCTGAATATAGATTAACCTGTACAAGGAAATATAAAGATGCTTCCGGAGAAGACAGAGAATAGGCCCGTTTATGTGATCGGCCACCAGAATCCGGATACGGATGCTATTTGTTCAGCCATAGGGAATGCGGAGTTTTTAAGAACTCATGGCGAACCTGGTGCGGTTGCCGCCAGATGTGGGGAAATGACGCTGAGAACATCCTGGGTATTGGAAAAGGCAGGAGTGCCGGAGCCGATACTGATTCATGACGTGACGCCCACCGCCGGGACAATCTGTCGTCGTGATGTGATTAGCGTAAGTCCGGACGATACATTCCTGACGGCGTATCGAAGGATGACGGAGAATTCTCTGCAAACCATACCGGTAATTGACGCTGATCACAATCTTCACGGCCTGTTGCGTTATTTTGATTTGTTGAGCCTGCTCATGCCTCTGAATATGACGGAGATGAATGTGCGCTCCGTCTTTTCCAGCCTGAGCAATATCGCCACCACCATTGACGGAAAATGTCTGACCGGGGAATCCTTAAGTGAGGAAGAAACGCAGAATATTCTGCTGGTGGGTGCTTCCAGTGAACCCAGCGTTCGAACAAGGCTCGCAAATTACAGGAGAAAAGGGATTATCCGGGATCTGATTGTTATTTGTGGGGACCGTCCGAATGTGCAGCTATATGCAGTGGAACATGGCGTACGCGCTTTGGTGACCACGTCCGGTGCTTTCCCTTCCTTGGACATTATTGAGACGGCCCAGACGACGGGAACATGTATTTTGAGTACTCCCTGGGATACGGCCAGTGTTGGCCAGTTGATCCGTTGTTCCCGGAAGGTGAGGGAGCAGGTTCAGAAGGATTACACCGTTTTTCCGGAGAATATGCCGCTGCCCGAGTTGAGGCAGGCTGCCGTAAAGCGCAAGCAGGCATTGTTCCCTGTGATGAGTATCAAGACGAACAAAATAATTGGTGTACTGAGCAAGACGGATTTGGTGGATCCGCCCCGTACACGTGTGGCTTTAGTGGATCACAATGAATTTTCTCAGGCCGTCAAGGGGGTGGAGGAGGCGGAGATTGTGGAGGTGATGGATCACCACCGTTTGGGTACCCAGCTTTCTACACGGGATCCAATCCGTTTTCTGAATGAACCCGTAGGATCCACATCCACCTTGGTGGCACGCAGATTTTACCATCGTAATGTGGAACCCTCCCAGGCTGTAGCGGTCTGCCTGTGCGCGGGGATTCTTTCAGATACCCTGAATTTGACATCTCCTACGGCGGCTCGGGCAGATAGGGAAATGTTGGAATGGCTGACAGGGATTGCCAAAATAGATGCCAAGAAGTTTACAGAGGAGTTTTTTGCCACCGGTTCTCTGTTGCGTTCCAAAACTGAACCTTCCGTTATTATTCAGGCGGACAGGAAGACTTTTACTGAGTACGGGCATAAGATCAGTATTTCCCAGATTGAGGAAATTGGTATGTTTGGCTTGGAAGATGTCCAGGAAGGTTTAGTGAGGGAACTTCGGAAGCTGGTGGAGAAAGAGGGGCTGAAGCTTGCTTGCCTTTTGGTTACGGATATCGTTACTCACGATTCCATGCTGCTGGCCGTCGGGGATGAAGAAGCTCTGGAAAATATCGAGTACGAGCGGCTTGGCCCTAATTTGTTTTCCGCTACTGATGTGGTAAGCCGAAAGAAACAGCTTTTTCCTGCTATTTCCCGTGCATTAAAGACGTTGTAGATGCCGGAAATCTTTGCTTTTTACAGGCAAGATTTTTCCTGAGGAGGAACGGCGTTGCCGTGCTGTAAGGGGTATAGATCAGGGAATTGCAATGTCTGCTACGATAGAACGGCGGATAGTATCCGGTATCAGCACAGTACTGGCTCTTTCAGGTTTGAGCGGCGGCGTGCAAAAAACTCGGTCTAGGCGTAATAGAGGGAAATTGACAGGTTGCGTAGCTCCGTAACTGGCCCCTTTCAGTTTGAAACAATCCTGAAAGTCGGAACTGAGTTTAGAGAAAATGGGGGATTGAGGGGCAACGCTGAAGTTCCCGGCCATGATAATGGGAAGTTCTCCATGCTGGGTTCCTACTTCCCTCAGGGTATCAAACAGGTATTGAAGTTGTTTACGGTGGATGAAGCGGAGTGTATGGAAATATTTCCAGCAGGCGGGGGAGTACAGGTCGAAGCGATGTTCAAAAGGTTCCAGACTGATGTTGATGAGCCGAATCGCCAAGGAGGAATTTTCCGGTATCCAGTCTACAATCAAACCGGCTGTGTCCGTGATGCTCTGGGCCGGACCAATCTGACCGTGCCTTACAATGATCGCGCAACTTCCTATTTGCTTGATATAAGAGGTTCTACCGAAAATGCTGTAGGCAAATTTGAGTGTTCGGTTATAGTTGCTGCAGCCTTGGACGAAAATGACATCTGCACGGAGTTTGGATATTTGTTCAATGGGAGGAGATTTCTCGCACCCCTCGTACAAGGTAAGAACCCTTATTTGCCTGGCATCCGGAGACGGCGGCATTTTGTAGTATTCCATTCCAGTTCTGGCAATGGGCGGGAGAAAGTCTGTAATGACGATGCCGTACGCAACCCAGACGATAATGCCAAGCAGACCGATCCGGGAACCGAAGACCAGCCATGCAATGAGCGCCGGAAAGGAGAAAATGAGACAGCAAGCCCATATGGGCAGTGACGTTGCAAAAGCCATCGTGTCTGAACCGGTCCAGAAAATAGTGACGACGATGACCCACAGGCACAGAGAGACGCCACCCAGCGCTATTCCCAAGTGGTTGACTCCGGATAGCGTTGGCAGAGGTTCTGCCAGATGTTTGCGTCTTCTGAGCCGATGCACTGTGGTGACAGATTAGAAGCCCATGCCTGGAGGGAGATCCAGGCCTCCTGTCAGCTTTTTCATTTCCGCCGCGGCTGTTTCCTTACCCTTAGCAATAGCTGCATTGATGGTTTGAAGGAGAAGCTCCTGGAGAAATTCTGAATCGGACGGGTTAATGATGGAAGGATCAATGACCAGTTCCGTGAGGTTGCCGTCACAGGTGGCGGTAACTTTCAATTTTCCTCCAGCTCCTTCCGTTGTAACGGTTTGGGAGGCGAGTTTTTCTTGAGCGGCCGCAAGCCCTGCCTGCATTTGCTGGACCTGTTTCATCATTTTCATTATGTTCATGGTCGTTGTGTCTGGGTGGATGAGTTGACTATTGGGAAATGATACGAGCCCGGAAAATCTCCATAGCAGCATCAATCAGCGGATCCGTGTAGTAAGAGTTATCTTCATTTTCCTCTTTGGAAGCTTCCTGGACAGGCTCTGCGTTTTTTTTCTGCGGGGTATGAGGTTTAGGTGCAGGAATGGTGGATGCGGAAGGAGGTGGTGCAGGCAGAGGAGCCAGTTCTTCCTGCACGGGTTCGGGAATGGAGAAATCCTGACGGATAGAAATAGTAACAGAGGTTCCAATATATTGGGAAAGAGCAGCTTCCAAAGCTGTTCGCAGAGGGCCTGTTCCAAGACTGTCCATCCCCTGACGGTCAGAAGGATGAAAAGAAATGGCGACTGCTACACCATCATAACCGGAAAAAACGCTGTTGGCTAGAAAGTCCGCTTGAAGAGGGAATTTGGCGGACATTTGTTCCAACACCGTTTTCCAGTCTTCTTCCGTGATAGTTCTTCCTGATTGTTGGGACAGAACTGCCGGTTCCTCTTTTTCTACGGGTGCCTGGGTTTGGGATGATGTGCTTGGAGTATCGAATAGATTGTCAAAGAAACTGTTAGTTCGTCTTTCCAGAGGAAGATTTTCCTCTGGATCCATAAAAGTAGGCTCTGGAGAATCCGTAGGAAATTTCGAAACATCGGAGGCATCGGAGTCTGGATGCCGGGTGATTTCTTCGGAGGCAGGTACGGTTTTTGTCCGCAATTTAGTGGCGGAGTAGGGAAATTCTTCCTCTGCAACGGCAAGAGAGGTGGGGGGGGCAGCGGGTGTAAGAGTTTCCTGTTGTGGTTCGGCTTCCTGCGTAGGATGGGGAGAAGCTTGAGCGTCAGTGCTCTGAATTTTCTGTACTGCGGGAGATGAAGCAGGGGAGGACACAGAAAAATCTGGAATCGGATCCATCAAATGTTCTTCCGTAGCTGGGGGTGGGTTTGTTGCAGCAACAGGAGACTGGATGTTTTGCCGGGGGGCCGGAGTGGGTGCCGTGGCGGAGGAAATAAATGTACTTGGTTCCTGCTGTGAAGCAAGATCTGAAGAAGAGGCCGGTGCCGCGGTGGCTAGCGGAGCACCTTCCAACGCCATGATAATATCGCTGATGCTGGCCTCAGCCAGAGTATGAACGGCTTTAATCAGGCCCATTTCCAGATGAAGCCTTTTATTGGTGGACCAGCGCATTTTATCTTCCGTTTCCGCCAGAACTTCCACCAAACGCAGGATTTTGTCCGTATGGGTGCGTTTGACCAATTCGGCGAGTTCCTCCTTGGAGGATTCCGGGAGAGAATCAAAGCTGGCTTCTGGATCTACTTTAGAGACCAGAATTTCACGCACGGCGGAGATAATTTCGGAAAGGAACTGGCTCATGTCTCTTCCTGCTTCCGCCTGTTCATGCAGAAGATGCAGGAGAGAGGGAAGTTCCTTGTTCAAAATAAGCGCCAGAGCATGGGCCACGGTCTCCCGGGAAGTAATGCCGAAAATGTGGAGTACCTGCTGTTCTTCAATATGATCTCCACAGAAGGAAACAAGCTGGTCCAGCATGGATTGTGCATCCCGCATACCTCCATCCGCCACTTTGGCGACAGCAAAGGCTGCTTCCCTGCTCAAACTTACTCCCTCTGCAGAAGCGATATGGAGCAGGTGTTCTGCAATGATTTCAGAAGGGATGGGGCGCAGGTCGAAGCGCTGGCATCGCGATAGAATGGTTGGCAGTATTTTGTGGGGTTCCGTGGTTGCGAAAATAAATTTGACATGAGGTGGCGGTTCTTCCAGCGTTTTGAGCAGGGCGTTGAAGGATTCCTTAGTGAGCATGTGCACTTCATCTATATAGACGATACGGAAATTTCCTCTGCTCGGAGCGAACCGTACGTTGTCCCTGAGATCCCGGATGTGATCAATGCCGCGGTTGGATGCTCCGTCTATTTCAAGAACATCCAGGCTCCGCCCTTCCGCAATTTCTTCACATATATCTTCATGCGGGTCAAAATCCACTTTGGGCCCACCGCTGCAGTTTAGAGCTTTCGCAAAAATTCTTGCGGTTGATGTCTTTCCCGTTCCACGGGGACCTACAAAGAGATAGGCATGGGCGAGACGGTTGTGCTCAATGGCGTTTTTCAACGTCCGGACAACATGATCCTGTCCAAGGACGTCATCGAATGTCAGAGGACGGTATTTTCTGGCAAAGACCTGGTAACTCACGGTTCAGAAAGACTAGAAGATGAGTTCCCGTTTGAAAAGAAAATAGAGAGTAATTGTTTTAAAATGTTGATAAAACGGTTCTTGCACACTCCCGTTACGGAGCTTGCCTGAAAAAAATATCAAGAAAACAATGAGGATGTCATTTTGATATTGAAATCTGAAAATGTTCATGCCAATCTCACAAAAGTAACAGGAACCTTCTCATCTCTATAATTTCCTATGTGGGTCAAAGTATCAATAGCAGCCTTGGTCATTGCTCTTCTCGGAGGAGCCATGTATTATCTTGATAACGAGGAAGCTCTAACCAAGGAGCGTAGGGAATGTGCTTCCCGCTACAAGAACCTGAACGGCCTTCGTGGCGAATTTACGGAAGAAAAGACGAAATATGTCGATTTCCTGGTGAAGAATGAGGCTCTGACGAATGACATCAATGCTTTAACCAAGGAAAAGGATGAACTGGAAGTAAAGAATCAGGAATTGGCCTCAGCCAATGAGGCCAAGAAATCTGACCTTCAAACGCAGCAAACCGCTTTGGCGGAATTGCAATCCAAGAGCAAGGATATGGAAAGTATCCAAGCCATTGCTGACAGAATCAAGGGGCTGGAAGAAGAGTCCAAGCAGTTGGAAGTGGTTAAGCAGGCGGAACAGGGAAAACATGATGCCATCGTTGCTGAAACCGAACAGCTTGTTGTGAATAATGCCGCTCTTCGTCAGCTCAAGGCCGACCAGGATGCCCGCCTTTCTCCGCCCAACCTGAAAACGAGGGTTTCCCAGGTGATTCATGATTTTAATGTAGTTGTGATTGACGGAGGAGCCGCCGATCTGGGCGTGGTGCCCGGTTCCAAGTTGGCCGTCATGAGGGACGGCAACAAAATTGCCGAGCTTGACGTAAACGCTGTTGAATCCCGTGTTTCCACGGCCACTATTCTACCAAGTACGGTAACCGCCGGCGAACGTGTTGAAGCCGGAGACGTCGTTGTATCTGTTCGTCCCTAGCATTTTTCCGGTTCAATACACTCCATACACTCTCACATACATACACAATGAAAACTGTCTTAGTAGTTTTATTGATTCTTGCAGCAGGGGCGGGCGCCTGGTTCTCCGGTCTTAGCGGCCTTTTCGGTATTAATGGCCAGTACCAGGATTTTAAAGAAATGATTTCGTATCGTAAGACCTTGGACAAGGAAATACGTACTTGGACAAGCTTGCGCAACGACATGATTAAGAATCGTGGCTTGGCAGCGGAAGAAAATCTTAGTTTGATTTCCAACAAGGCTTCCGTGACGCAGCAGCGTGATGAACAGCTTTCCAAGGAAGCGGAGTTGAAGGAAGAAGAAGTGCAGTTGAATGCGGACTTGTCCAAAATCAATAAACAGATTGAGGAATTAAAGAGCAAGTTGCAAGATTTCGGTGTTTCCAGCGTACAGGAAATCCAGGAGAAGATGGAATCTTTGGAAGCTTCCAATAAGAAGCTCCAGGAAGATATTGACCAGATTAAAAGTGCTACGGAAGTGGCTTCCAAGAGACGGGCAGAACAAGCTTCTGAGCTGGCTAGCCGCCAGAAGGAGCAAGCTGAATACCGAGCTGCTCTTGCCAAAAATGGGGAGGAGTATCCCGTTCTATCCGTGGACCCGCAGTGGGGTTTTGTTGTGATTGGGGCTGGACAGGGCAGTAGTATTGATCCAAATACGGTTCTTCTTGTTACCCGTGAAGGTCGCAGCATTGGTAAATTAAAGGTAACTTCCCTGGAGAAAAATCAGACGGTAGCTGACATTATTAAAGACAGCGTACCGTCTGGTATGAGTATTCAACCCGGCGATAGAGTACAACTCCTGCGTCCCCGTCAGTCCGCCAAATAAAGGTTTGCCACGTATTTTCCTTGAACCCCGTTGTGTCGTTCGGCATAATGGGGTTCAATTTTTTAAAAGGAAATGATGAAACGATTTGCAATCTCCTTTTTGTTTGTGTCTTTTTCTATTCTTCTGGTCTCTTCCTGTTCCTGGTTGATGGAACCGCAGGAGAGGGAGCGTGTGCCGCAGCCGCCTCCCGGTCCGGAAAAGAGTGCGCTTCCTCATAATAAGACCCAAAGATTTGAGGCGGAAGCAACGCTCGGGCCGTTGGCGTCGCCGAGACGTTAACGGCATCCGAATGACGCTGGATGGTGATTCTGTTCTTTACAGTATCCGACAAACCGGATACAACCGCCTCCGGTTTCCAAGTGGAGAGATGGCTGAGCTGGTCTAAGGCACTCGACTCGAAATCGAACGTGGGCTTTAAAACCCACCGTGGGTTCGAATCCCACTCTCTCCGCCAAACTGCGCCATATGTTTCTGCAGAAGTACCCAAGTGGCCGAAGGGGCTCCCCTGC
>ERZ780044.208-NODE-208-length-13983-cov-43.5136_pt1 | contig 13983 bp, 17 predicted proteins | sample MGYA00511849_ERZ780044 | MGnify/ENA primary metagenome ERZ780044 (study PRJEB29588, sample SAMEA2152467) | human gut metagenome | biome: human gut; feature: human-associated habitat; material: faeces | place: Denmark | collected 2008/2010 ...
TTGGCGCGGCGGCACGGCGGGGTAGGCGCGCGCCCTCTCTCACGCAAGGCAAGTTTAACCGCCCGGGCGTGTGTGTGTCACACAACACTGAGTATATTTATACATAAACTGTGTATAAAATTGTAGACTTAACTATACATTTGTATTGTTATATATACAAATGTTACTATTGACTTATTGTGTGCATGGTGCTATATTCTTGATGTACCCTCTATTTGGGGGTTGGGATGCGCGCCGCAAGGGATAGGGGGTTGCCCCCGTCCCTTAAAGGCAAAGAGATCTGATGGAGAGAAGATGCGAGGCAAGATTGAATGGTCAAAGACGCCGGTTGTGGTGGTCAAGTCGTTGGAAGAGTGGAACGAGGTCGTCAGCTTTTTTAATGCCAACGGTCAGCGCGTTACGAACTCACGCACGGTGTGGCTTGATTGGTTGGGCGACAACTCCTATAACTTTGAGAATATAAAAGGCACGTATATGCTATATGCAACTTTTTATAAGGACTATGAGGCGGTGCGCTTTTATTACAACGTAAACAAGGATAGCAACGAGGCATCCGGCCGAGAGGCACGAGAAACTTTGCAAGCGATGTTTAAGGAACGCACCGGAATGTCATTGCGCCGCGCTTTTGGCACGGTTGACAATGTGGAGATGTTTGCCGGGTTCCAATATGCGCCGATTATATGGACAGATAAAGGCTTTTTGCATAAGCCCCTTAACAAAGTATATAAGGCGGACGTGTGTAGTGCGTACGCATACGAGGCGAGCAAGAAGATGCCGGACTCACACACGGCAATCGAGCGTTCCGGCCGCGTCGCACCGACGGAGGAATATCCATTCGCATACTATATTGGCACAAATCAATTGGCAATATACGGCGAATTTGACACACACGATTATGTCGAGCATCCACTCAATGTGATGTTTAATGACTTTAAGACATGGCACCGCAACAATAAAGAGTATACCAACCGATTGCATTATGTTGAGGCGGAAGAAAAAACCGTATTAATGAAAGCTGCAAAATTCACACTTGCGCCGGAGTTCCAAACGTTGTATAATGGAAGAAGTGAAAAGCCGATCAATAAGTCAATAATGGTATCAGCCATCGGAAATATATCATCCCCTAAAAGCACTATCAACGGCAACACGCCAATGCGGCATATAACGTCGTTGGTATATGCCCGACATATGGTGCGGATGATGCGATTGTATGACCGCATAGTGGCACTCGGAGGCGTTGTGCTCTCAATAGCGACGGACGCTATTATGTGGACGTGTAAATATGATCTGCCGGTATATGAAACGCAAAAAGCACTTGGCAACTTCTATTTGGAGTATTACAACTGCCGTGCAAGAATTGCGCGGCAAGGCATTTACGCGCTTGAAAAGAATAGAGAGATATATCTCGTTAAGCATCAAGGCATACCAACGGACACGTTGAACGATGTCAAGATTAGGCGGTTGGAAGATATAGACAAATTAGAATTTGCCCCAAAGTATCGGATGGATGATGCGACCGGGTTGATTATAAAAAAATAAAAGGAGAGGAAAATGGCAAAGAGAAATAAAACAAATCGTGCTCCGGCGCGTTCACCATATGACACATATCTCTCGTGGTGGTTTAGGTACTCACGCCACAATGAGATGTATTCCCCCAACGGAATGCCGTTTGCGCAACCGTTAGATGCGACAAGGTTCCAACGACGATATGAACAAATGCGGCGCGCGAACATACCCAACCCGGCGCGACAAGTCGCAATGGAGTCAAGAGTGGCAACGGAGTCGCAATTGCGTGGAGTCCTCTCCGCGCTCCGTTCCTCATTTACGCCTCAACAAATACGTGAGAGAATAGGCAAAGATTTGAAGATACAAGATTTGCGGAAAAACTATTCACAATGGTTTAACGAGTTTTTGGGCGATTTAAGTCACGAAGAAAAAAACGAGATTTTTTCACCCAAAGAACAAAAAATTGCATAACACGATATCACCGGCGCAAGCCGAGGATATAAAACGGCGCAGTGATGCTTATATATATCTAACATAATTTGCCGAGCCGAGTTCAACCGAAGAGGTGCGGACGGCAAAGGACTTGAACACTCCGATGTTACATATAAGACCATCCCCACGTTGCCGTAAAAAATAAAGGAGAAGAAATGGAAAAATTTGGCATGGACGGAATATCCGCAAGTGAAATAAAAGAATTTGTCGAAAACTTTGTAAGGAAATATCATCTATGAATAAGACACAAGCGGCTATACAACGCGCGGCGGAGATAGAAGCGTGGCAACAGAGCGAATGGAAAAGCATCCGAGCCGCTTTGGGATGCTCGGAGTGGGCGTGGTTCATATGTCTATTAGGCGGTCGTGAAACCGGTAAATCATACGCCGTGACGGACTTTTTTGTGCGACAATGGAAAAAGCACGGAATACCGTTTACATGGTTGAGGCTTAACGAGGCATCAATGAAAAAGATGTTGACTAACAATGCAGAAAAACTTGTCGATGCGGATATATACCGCAAATACAACCTCAAATTGACCGTTAAAGGCAACAATGTCTATGACCACGGCAAGAGGATGGCAACGGTGCTCGCACTATCCACGTTTGCGAACGACAAAGGCGTGGCATTGTTTGATAAGGACTTCCTCAACACGGTTTGTCCGACCGGACATAAAATGTACTATCATATTGCGCTCGACGAGTTCCAACTTGAAAACACGCAACGCTCGCAAGGCGACATTGCATATCAATTTGTCATGCAAATGGAAAACTTGTTGCGCTCGACAAAAGAGCGTATGCGCATCTTCTTGATAGGAAACAGTTTGAGTACTGCAAGTGATATATTGACGATGTTCAACTTTATCCCGGAGGACTTTGGACGCTACAAGTTAAAGAGCAAGCATTGTTACATCGATTATATGGAACCGACCGAGGCATACAAGAATCGCCGCAAAGGTTCCGTTGGCGAAATCCTTGCCGGAAATTGCAGTAACTACACAAACAAAGTCGATTTTGACAAGTCGCTCGTTCTTCCGAAGAGAAGGTTGCACAAACCGACCGCCATCATCCACTTTTCACCGACGGAGAAATTCACCGTGTGGGACGATAATATCATAGCAGTGTGGAACGGTCAAAAGTGCAAGAACAACATCGCTATGCGTCCGTATCTCGATCTACCATACAACCCGGTTATGCGCGACAACATAATACAAATATTTGACAATCGCGGCTTTTTTTACAAGAACCTCATAAGCAATAAGAAGTTCCAAAAAGAAATAGCCATACTAAAACCAAGAAAACAATAAACAAAAAGGAGATTACAACGATGGAGAAAAAAGGAAAAAAGTATTTTACAACACAATTGAGCGCGGAGTTTCTCTCGCTCGAAAGTAAAATCGATGCAATCAAGAAAGTTCTCGATAACCCAAAAAAGTACGGAGTGAGCGCAAAGCAACTCGACCTTCTCAAAAAACAATCACAAGCAATGGTGCAATATGCTGCAATTTTGCTTGAACGCATTGACGATTTTGAGAAAAACTATTGACATTGTACAACATCGTGTTGTATAATTATACAAAAGGCAGTGAACTGTCGAAAAAAAGGAGATTAAAAAATGACGTTGGAAGAAAATAACATCGAAACGGAACAAGAGCAAGAACAGCAAATCACGGAATCGGATATCCTCAAAAAGTTTGTAGAACTCCAAAAAAACTCCGTGCCGCTTGACAAGTACAATGAAAAAGCCAAGCAATGTCAAGACCTTATGGACTGCATAGTGGAAGGCAAGATGCCGGACGGTATCGACGAGAAGAATGAGGTTGACCTCGATGAGGTGCGAAAAAATCTTTTTGGCAAAGACCTCAACAATCTCGAATATGCCAAAAATGCTCTTGCTTTACGCGACGAACTCATAAAAAGAGGCGAACAAGACCCGTTTTTGCCAACAGGTACAAACGTTGTTGTAACCGCCAATGATTATGTCGAGGCGCAAAAAGTTGCAGATGCCCTTGCTTATTGTATCGAATACGCAGAGGGCGATCCGCAAGCCTTCACAAACGAGTTAATGAGGTTGACAAAAGACAATAGTCCAATCGCATTAAGAACAAGGAGATAACAAAAAATGAAATTTACAGGCACATTGACGCCAAACCTTATATTTGGCGCACTCTTCAATATGATTATCTCGCAACAAGTTTTTGCGGATAACATCGTTGGAACCAAGTCGGCGTTGGTAGACAGAAGCAGACGTGATGGATCGCTTTACGGCGACACAAAACTCTACTATGCAACCGACGTGTTGAAATCGGCACCGTGGGGCGCGGACGAAGAGGCACCGAACCTCTTGAAACTTTACAGACCGAAAGCACCACAATGTCAAGCAATCAAACTCGATACATTCCGCCAAATTGCGGTAACTGTCGACAATTACTTGACAAAACAAGCATGGTCAACAGAAGGCGCATTCAGCGAGTTTAACTCCGTTATGCTCGGTTGGATCCGTGACACCAAGCGCATCTATGATGCGACACTCTTCAACGTATACATCGGCACGACAATCACCGAGAAGAACAAGCAACACCTCGTCGTCGATGTCACAACCGCGACAGAAGGCTTGACAGGCGAAGAAAAATCAAGAGTTGAGGCAGGCGTTATTGGTCAAGCGATGGCGGATTTGCTTGTTGACCTCGAAGATGCAACGCGTCTTTACAACGACTATGGCAACAAGCGTAGCACCTCGGCTGACCGTTTGATGTTTGTTTGGAACTCGAAGGTCATCAACCGTATCGAAAAGAGAGATTTGCCGACAATCTTCCACAAAGATTTTATCGACAAGTTTGCGCAATACACACTCCCGGCAAGATATTTTGGTGTCGTCAACACCACGACCACACTCAAAGCAACCGCAAAGACGCGCTCGCTCATTGAGCAAGATATCACGTTTGCCGGCAACGAAACAATCGCAGAACCTATCGATATCTTCCGTGGCACGCAAGAAATGATTTTGCAACCCGGCGAAACCATCAAGGCGGGCGATATCGGTCACGTGTTCCCCGGCGAACTTATCCCGAAGGATACGGTCATTGCAACGTCGTCAGCAATCATATATCCCTCTTACGAAGAGAGCGACAACGTCCTCTTCAAGGTTATGGACGAGGACAGCGTGCCGTATATGTCGGCGTTTGAGGTTGCGACCAACTTCTTCAACCCGAAGAGTTTGACGGAAACGCATTATTTGACGTTTGGACACAACACGCTCGAATATTTGCAAAACCGTCCGTTTATCACCGCGACACAAGCATAACTCCAACGAGGGGAGCAATTCCTCCTCAATTTTTCTCCCTTATATCTCGGTTCCGGCGGCATCCGAGTTACAAAAGCCGCCGACCATCATGGCAACGGTATATTTACTCAAATATAACAACTATTACAATCGTATAGTCAAAAAAGAGGAAAACCTCGCCGGATACTTGCAAGACGCATATTTGCTTGCAAGTTTTGATAATGTTAATTTTGTGGACAATGACGGAGTCAATACGACTTATTTGTGCAACACACAAGAGAGTCCTGACTATGTCGTAGTGGCGAACGGCAATCTTATATTGCACCGTTGGTTTGTTATCGAGCGCACTATTATGCGCAACGGTCAATATCGCTTTACGCTCCGCCGCGATTTAATCGTGGACTCTTACGACGCAATCGTCAATGCTCCATGTTTTATTGAAAAAGCAAAACTCCAACCTTCCGACCCCTTCATATTCAACAAAGAGGATATGACGTTCAACCAAATAAAAACATCCGAGTACGCCCTCAAAGACGAAACTGGATGCGCATGGGTCGTTGGCTATATTCCCAAAGACGCATTCCCCGATGGGGCAACAGTGACAGGCGATGCTATTCTTGACGACAGCGCGGATATCACAGTGGCAGGCATTGAAAATTGGGAGTATTATCAATATCAAAATACAGATTTTAAGGCAAGCGTTACAGATTACATAACAAAAGGTCTTGTTAGGCTTTATCTCACGGCTTCCACAGGGACAGCACCGTTGGAGGACGTACCGTTTGGTATAACACCACAAGGCATAATTAATTTGGATGTCATATCGCCCATCAGTGTTTATAGTCCCGGATATAAAGTCACAACTACAAATTCTAACGTGTCATCAGCTGAACGCGCGATCAAGAACGGATGTCCCCAACAGTGGAATACGAGTGTGGGAAAGGCAACAATCGCACTTAACCTCAGGAATTATATTGGCGGACATACCATATCAGAAACGTATGACTTTAATACGCTAGATAACAAGATATTATATGACAGCAACGCAAAACTATATTCGCGCGTCATTGTTAGCAAAGAACTTAAAAAAGAGAAAGTTGCAATTACTCCTTCAACAATTCCGAATCTTTATACTTATCTTGAAGAGAATATAACGAAAGAAGTGAGTGCAGATGGTAAGACGTTCACGATAGAAGGTGCCGGCGATAACTACACATACGAAACCGAGTTCACATATGAGGCGTATAGAATTACTCTTGAACAAATACCTCAACAAGTGACCGCAACAATATCAAAACCGGCATCCCGATATCATTTAGAGGATCAGCCATATGATATGTTCGCATTACCATATTCCAATGATCTCGAAATATACAAAAACGGCACAAAATTGTTTAATGCCAATAAAAGCATTGCAGTCAATATTGCAACGCAAATTGCAGCTGCAACCGGCTCGGCAAATGTTTATGACGTGCAATTACTCCCATATTGCCCGGTACGGTATTGCATCCTCCCTGATGGCAAGTTTGACATAAAGACTGCCAAAGTTGATTATGTCAAGGACAAAGACAACAACAACATAGGCGTTATACTTTGGGCGACTACATCAGCGTTTACGGTTGATATACTTCACGAGATAGTTGTCGAAGATGTGAAAGTGGAAAGCCAAACGGATATGTGGCGATTGACTTCTCCCAACTTCAATGGACAATTTGAGTTTAACGCGGCAAAAAACGGTGGAGTTAAAAGTTTTAACGTCGATTGCAATTATAAGCCATTTAACCCATATATCCATGTCAACCCCAATTTTGGCTTGTTGTACGGCAAAGACTTTAACGATGCGCGCGGTTTGATTTGTGGCGGTGACTTCTCGTTGCCGCAGATCTCCAACGCGTGGGCAAACTATCAATTGAACAATAAGAACTATCAAGCAGTATTTGATCGCCAAATCCAAAATATGGAAGTCAACAACCGCGTGCAACGGACGCGCGAAATCACAGGGGCGGCACTCGGAAGTTTGCAAGCCGGAATTGGTGGAGCGGTCAGTGGCGCAATGTTAGGGGGGCCGAGCGGTGCAGTTATCGGCGGTATTGCATCTATGGCGGCAAGTGCCGCCGGTGGTGCGGCAGATGTTATACTCAACGAGCAATTGCGCAACGAGGCTTTGGACTATAAGCACGATATGTTTGGTTATGAGCTCGGCAACATCCAAGCACTCCCGACATCAATAACAAAGACATCGGCGTTCACTTATAATAACAAAATCTTCCCGATACTCGAATATTACACTTGTACAGACAAGGAAAAGCAAGCATTGAAAGACAAAATCAAATACAATGGCATGACTGTCATGCGTGTGGGCAAGATAAGAGAGTTTTTGGGCAACAGTGAGTTGCAATACATAAAAGGGCGCATCATCCGCATTGAAGGAATAGAGGACGACTTCCACTATCTAAATGCAATTGCCGAGGAAATCTTCAAGGGGGCATTTTTCAAATGAGCATACAATCAAGCATAAATGCAACGGTAGGTGCATTAACTGGCGCGGCGATAGTCGCAAAAAAGTCCGCAATGGACAAAGCAAAAGCGGCGCAAGCGGAATTGGAGAAAGAAAAGAAACTGCAATTAAAACGCTCCGAGGCGGCCGCCAAATTAGCGCAAGCACGCGTTGAACAAGATCAACAAGAAAAGCAAAAGCAACGCGAGGACATCGTGAAACGCATCAAAAAGTATGGCAAAGAGGCTCCGGTCGATATTCCTCGATTGGGGAAAGAGGCGCAAACAATATTTGTCAAAGACTTTTTGAAACAAGAAAATCTGACACCGGCGCAAGCCCTTGAAAAATTAGGAGTGAACAATGGCAAAAAATAATGCGGCAATATGGGATATATCAACGCTTATTGCGGCTGGCATAAACCCAAAGACAGGTTTGCCAATCAAAATGGGCGCAGTTGGATGCGGGAAAAAGCCGGACATTCACAAAGTGTTGCGAATCATAGACGAGCAAGACGCAATCAATAGATATAAATGGTACAATCTCCCGGATGGACTTGACAGCCATCTATTAGAGCGTATACTATATTATAAAGGGCAAGGCGTGTTTTTCTATGCTGAAACCATAGGCAAATTTTACTTCTTGCCTTATGCGTTGAGTGGCACGATTGATATATACGGACGGTTTAACAAGGTCACGCCGTTGCCGTTTGGCGGTGGCAAAGCCGACGCGGACGAGAGCAAGAAAGCATATTCTCCGGCGGATAAATGGCTTATGAACTTGACACTAGATGTTATCAAGGAAGTGCCGGACGCAGAGAATATCACATACGAGATGTTAACAAATGGATGCGTTCTTCTTCACGACTATTGCAAGCAAATCTCGCAGACAAATATACCTCGTCAAATTCTCAATGACCCCATCCTCGACATGATGGCAGAGGCATATCCACTGGCGCGCACGGCGATAATCGCAAATAGCGGCATCAAGGCAATGCGAGTCAACGACGAGAATCAGCAACAAAACGTCAAACTTGCATCTCAAAGCGTCTTGCAAGCGGCGTTGGATGGTGATCCGTGGATATCTATCGTTGGCAACCTTGACTTCCAAGACCTCACAACGAACGGCTCCGCACTTAAAGCGCAAGAGTTTTTGCTCTACATGCAAAGCCTCGACAACTTCCGACTCAAAACTTACGGCCTTGACAATGGCGGCATCTTTGAGAAGAGTGCGCACACGTTGGAAAGCGAACAGGCAATGAACGTCGGCGGACAACAATCTCGTGTATATCAAGACGGCTTGACGATTAGACAAAACTTTTGCGACATCGTCAATGCAATTTGGGGTTTGGGCATATGGGTAGAAACATCCGAGAGCGTCGTTGGTGATGTAAACATGGATGGCAAGAACGTGGACGAATTAGACCAAAGCGGAGCGGCGGAAGGTGAACAACCGCCAATGGAGAACGACAATGATATGTGATTCAGTTTATGGCAATTATAGGACGCGCAAATTTGCGGATATATGGCCGTCGGCGGATGCGTTCATCCAAGATTATCAAGCGTCGGCAATTCCGCAAAAACTCAAAGTTGCCGATGCAACAACGTTGTATTACTTGCTATACGCGAGATATGGCAACTCGTCGATCGCAAACTCTGACGAAAATCAATTCAAATACAAGATTTTTTCGACGATTTATATCGGCGGCGCAACGTGGGCAAAAAAGCAAGAAATACAAGACAAACTCCGTGAAATGACCGAGGACGAAATCCTTGCCGGCACGAAAGCGATCTACAACCACGCGTTTAACCCCCAAACCGCACCAACCACGAACACGGTTGATGAGCTGGAATATATAAACGAACAAAACACGACAAAGTATAAAAAATCGAAACTCGATGGATATGCGTTGTTGTGGGCAATCTTGAACGACGGAGTCACTGAAACGTTCTTACGTGAGTTCCGCTATCACTTCCTCGTGGTTGTGGAGCCGCAATTGCCCTTGTGGTACGTCACAGACATCTCCGGCGACGCAGTAGTTGACGGACAAGACAACGGCCCAAATTTTGCCGTATAGGAGCGTAAAATGGGAATCAAAGAAATTATCAATCAATACGTAGTGCCGAACATCCCGGTCATAGTGGCGACAATCACCACGATTGCGTCATATGTTAAGTGCGCCGGCGGCGCAAAAAAGATGTTGACCACCGTCACCAATAAGGTGAACGACATCAAGCAAGACAAACTCCTCCAAGAACTCGTCGAGCAAAACAAAACCATTATTGGCGAGAATCAATGCCTCGTGCAAGAAAATGCAAAACTCCGCAAGCAAATTGCACGATTGATTGAAGTTGAAACGAAGGTGAAAGAAGATGCGCAAGACTAAACGCACGACAGACTGCAAGAAAGTCGCAATCGCGATGTATGTGCTCAATTGGGTGCTTTGCTTTGGACTTGCAATTGCGCTCGTTGTGGCGTTCCTTATAACGAAAGAACACGCACCGACGGAACAGCAAGAAACGTTGCAACAAAAATTGGGCACTATTATATACGGAATAGGATTGTCGCTTGTTCCAATGATTGTGCTTGCAATTCTCGTCAAAGATAAATTTAGACCAACCGTGTGGATGATTGATATAATACTCTCCAATTATCTCTTCGGAAACATAGCGATGTATTGCGTTTTTGGAATATGGTTGATAAGCGAATATATCATTGGACCAATAGGACGGCATTATAAGAGTCTTTACACAATCAATAAGGAAATTGACCGGAGGGAATGATGGAAGAGCAAGATGGGCGTTTAGTGACCTCACAGGACGCAAGAGAACGCATTAAGCAAAATTTGTATTATGTGATAATTGGCATAATCTCGTTTTTGTCCGTTGCATTCCTTCCGATGGTTGGTTCCACAATCGGCCTCGGATGGAAACTACCGGACACTACCGCCGGATGGGTGGTATGGGCGGTATCTCGACTCATAATTGCAACAATAAACGTGCTTATCTTTTACTCGTTTATGGAGCAAGCAAAGTTGAACGTCAAAGACAATGCACACTATATCGAGGCGCGTGAAATCTTATATAAAAACAAGAAGAAAGAACACGAGCCGCAAAGTCCGCAAAAATGGCAAGCCTTGCAATATGGCAAGAAGGGCACAACGATATTTATATCATCCGCATTGAGCGTGGTTGCGCTTGGTCAAGCAATGTTGACGTTTGATTGGGTCGCAATGCTCGCTTATGTATTCACAATTGCACTCGGCGTGATATTCGGTATTATGCAAATGAAAAAAGCCGAGGCATATTGGACGGGAGAGTTTTACGAATACGCTCTCAAAAAACAACAAGAACAAGATACGGCGACAGCCGAGGATAAGGAGATAATCAATGATAACGATTGACGGCAAAGAGTACAGAAATCTCGAAGAGCAAGTAAAGAAGAATCAGGCAGATATTCTCTATATGCTCGAACAAGAGGGCACGCTCAACCAATTTGGCATAAAAGTTGTTGGACAAGTGGACACGGCGGCATCTTTGCCCGACCCGACCACATACACCGGAGATTATGGTGACGCATACGCAGTTGGCACTGCCTCACCGTACGTTTTGTATATTTGGACGCGCGCAAACGGCACACATCCCAATGCATATTGGTTCAACATCGGCGCATTCCCGCTTGCCGGCCCAAAAGGTGACAAAGGCGATAAGGGCGACAAGGGCGATAAAGGTGACAGAGGCGCAGCAGGCGCACAAGGTCCTACCGGGCAAACAGGCGCAACCGGCGCACAAGGTCCTATCGGTCCGCGTGGTCCACAAGGTGAGCAAGGCATTCAAGGTCTACAAGGTCCAAAGGGTGACCCCGGTGAACCGTTCAAGATTGCTGGAAAACTCGCAAACACGTCACTCTTGCCCGATCCCACTACTGTTGACCGCAACACCGCGTATCTAATACCGGATGCATCAGAGCCGGACACGTATGACATGTACGTTATCACCGGCACGGATAGTCTGATGTGGGATAATGCCGGACACGTCCAAAGCGTTGAGGGGCCGCAAGGCCCACAAGGCGCGCAAGGCCCACAAGGTCCGCAAGGTCCGCAAGGTCCACAAGGTCCACAAGGTCCACAAGGTGAACCAGGTGGCGGTGGCATATCCGACGTTAAAGTGGACGGCACAAGCGTTGTTACGGACGGTGTGGCAAATATACCTGCGGCAAGTTCCAGTAAGGCAGGTGTTATAACAACAGGCTCACAGGTATTTAACGGGTTGAAAGACTTTTATAATATTTTGGCAAGAAAGTTTACGTACAAAGGTCGGTATATGAATTATGAACTAGGTTCAAATGATAACTCAGATGAATATGGAAATATTTATATACAGGCAGCAAACTCAAATGCAAAATCTGTGTCATATTATTTTTATGATGACAGACGGCAGAGAAACTATATAATATTGCGCCCAGAAGATAAAGGACCTGATGCAATAGTGTTATACAGTGGAAATAAGACATATAATGCTATGATGTCACCAGATACTTGGAGCAGTGGCACAAGTGGCTCATTGACTTTGACCGAAAACGGAACATATCAATTCTATGCTGGAAGTTCTACAAAAACAAACTACACTTTGTTGTATGTCGAACTTGGAAAAGAGTCAATAGCATATGCAGGTAAAAATGTGCAACTGGAAACAGATACAAGCAATGTAGTACACGTATATGATATGTCCCAAGCGGAACCAGTAGAAGTAACAGTAACACTCAATTATAGGAGAATAGGAATATGATGTACACTTGGAATAGTAAATCAAACAGTTTTGACGGCTACGAACCGCAATACGAAGAAAGAACGGACGAGAACGGCAACGTTGAACGTATAGAAATCTCGTGCGACAAAACGCTTTACACGCAAGAACAAGTGGACGCAATCTTTGCAGGACGTGGCGCAAATCAAGTCATAAAAGACGTAAACGGTGTTCCTACATACGTAAATCTATACACGGATGCAGAACTAACCGTGCAAGCCAACAAAAAGCGTATCGCGGAATTGAAAGCACTTTTGCAAGCAACGGACTATCAAGCAATCAAATATGCGGAAGGGGAGATGCCATATGAAGAATACGCGCCGGTTAGAGAATTGCGCAAAGGTTGGCGAAAAGAAATAAACGACCTTGAAGCATTTAGAGCAAGCGAATAATCAAATGACCGCGCCAAATGCCCCAAAATCAACGATAGAACAAAAGTCGATAAATCTATCAAAGATTAAGCCAATCGCGCGAGAATTGCGCCACATAAAGCCGAAAAAGAGCCGGAGCGATTTGCTCCGGCTTTTCTCATATCGTCGGGATGTCTTGGAAGTGTTTGCCAAATGCATATTCGTCCAAATATCCGATGATGATGTAATACTCGTATGGCGTGATAGAGTCGCGTATGAGCATCGTCTCCAACTCGTCTTTGATGCGTTCAAGTTCTTCGCGTTCTTCGCGCTCGATGTCCGCATCGTTCGGCGCGTCGTACTTCTTGCGCTCAATCTTGAAAAGTCTACGAAGTCCGGCACTTATGTTGTTTGATACAATAATCTTACGTATATAGTCTCTCATATTCTCACCTCCTCGACCGCTTAAAGGTCTATAATCTCACGCGCACGTTCTATCCATTCCTTAACCGGCACGGCGTTCTTGCCAACCACAAACTCTTGTTGCTCAATCTCATACATCCACTTGATATGACGCCACGCATCACCAAGCGTTGAGAATGCTCCAACAACCAAACGTCCTGATGTGCCATTGTTTATCACAACGAGGAACGCCGCTCCGTTATCGTCAATGCTCACATTGTAATCTTTAACCATTCTTTTACTCCCTCGTGTACTTATCATACACTTTGTTAAATACTCAATGAGGCGTAACCCCATCGGCAATGATAGAATAGCACACCGTTCGTCACTCGTCAATAAAATTTGAAAAAAATTTGAAAAAAAATTGAACAACACCAACTACCGCTCCAAATGCCCCAAAAAAGAGAGATAATGCAAAAGTCGATAAATATATCAAAAGTTGAGTTAAACGCGCTACAATCGGCTCACACGCGGCCAAATGTGCGTTTACTCCCCCCAGGCCCCCCACACCGCCCACCAACTGCATACTACACACGCCTGGGCGGTTAAACTTGCTTTGCATGGAAGAGGGCGCGCGCCTACCCCGCCGTGC
>ERZ780044.209-NODE-209-length-13895-cov-3.55858_pt1 | contig 13895 bp, 9 predicted proteins | sample MGYA00511849_ERZ780044 | MGnify/ENA primary metagenome ERZ780044 (study PRJEB29588, sample SAMEA2152467) | human gut metagenome | biome: human gut; feature: human-associated habitat; material: faeces | place: Denmark | collected 2008/2010 ...
TCCATTCATTTTTCACACCGAATTTCATAACCATTTTCAGAACAATCAAAATGTCTTTTACGGATTTCACACTCAGCCCATTCTCAATTTTCCGCAAAACAAAGTCTTGCACAGCCTGTTCATAGAGTGTATAACTTTCTCCAAAGTTTGGAAGAATATGATTCTCCAAGATAAGCACATAAGCAGCCATTGTGGACTGCTTCACATAAGGTTGCTTGTACTCTTTCCATGCAACCGAGATTTCTCTAATTGTTTTTTGTCCCATAGTCGTATATTAATATGTTGTACATATAATTAGAGAATAATAAATCCCAGATGTTCCCCCTTTGAGATTTCCAGAGTTTACGGAGGAGTGGAAAGCAGAGCAATTAGATAATATTGCTACTTTGTCAAAAGGAATTGGAATATCCAAAGAACAACTTTCTGAGGATGGCGAGCCATGTATCCTATATGGTGAATTATATACTAAGTACAAATCCGAAATCATCAAGCAAGTTGAAAGTAAGACTGATATTAACGGTTCTAAACTTAAAAGGAGTAAAGCTAATGATGTAATCATTCCTTGCTCTGGTGAAACTGCCGTTGATATTGCCACTGCACGATGTGTCCCATTTGATAATATTCTATTTGGAGGTGATTTGAATGTCATTAGCTTGCATCAATACGATGGTGCATTTATGAGTTATCAGTTGAATGGTAAGCGTAAATATGATATTGCAAGAGTAGCGCAGGGTGTATCTATTGTTCATCTATACGGAGAACATTTAAAAGCAATTAAAACCTACAATCCAACTTTACCCGAACAACAAAAAATAGCCAAATTATTATCACTTCTTGATGATCGTATTGACACCCAAAACAAAATCATTGAGGATTTGAAGAAACTAAAGTCCGCCATTGTTGATAAACTCTATTCATCAACAAATGGCAAGACTTATTCTTTCTGTCAACTTTTTGAAGTGGTCAATGAGAAGAATAAAAAACTTGCTTACAAAAATGTTCTTTCTGCCAGTCAAGAGTTAGGTATGATTGAGCGTAGCAATATAAACATAGACATCAAATTTGAACAAGAAAGTATCAGTGGATATAAGATTGTCCGTAAAGGTGATTATGTTGTACATCTTCGTTCTTTTCAAGGAGGTTTTGCTTTCTCTGATACAACAGGAATATGTAGTCCAGCATATACAATACTGCGTCCCAACGATTTAGTGGTGTATGGCTATCTGTCTCATTTTTTCACATCAAAGCCGTTTATAAAGTCTCTTAAACTTGTAACATACGGCATACGTGATGGAAGATCTATCAATGTGGATGAATGGTTGGATATGCCGATTCTACTTCCGTCAGCACAAGAGCAAATGCGCATCCTTACAATAGTAAATGCTATTGATGCAAAACTTCATAATGAAGCCAAAGTACAATTTTGCTTATCCAGTCAAAAGTCTTATTTATTGAATACTATGTTTATATGAACATCTGTTTCAGCAAATAAGATTTTTGTGTGTAGTACAATCTTTGCAAACTTTTGTTTACCATTAACGATTTCTCTATCGCATCAATGGCAAAAATGATTGATTGGGATTTCCCATTCTCTATCAGAGGAAAACTCATATTTAATATGTCATCGCCATTGAGATTTGCAATAGCTCCATTTCCCCCTTGCAGTGATTGATACACCAGCCTCTTGTATCTCTGTGATTGCATTAACCATTTTACAAATGGATATGATGTGCGGTAGATACCGCAAAATGCACCTATCGTAGATTGTCCATCATTGAATGGATAATATGAGTTTTTCCCTACAAGAGAAGAAGAACCATTAGCCATACAAATAACAATATCACCTTTTCGCAGGATTTGGCTTGTAGTTGGTGTTTTATTAACGTAAACAACTTCATCTTTGTCTACATTGTTGCCGTAATTCAAATTATTTGCTCGTATTACAGTAGTGGCGGGTTTATTTTCTGTAACATCTTCATTTGCATAGGTTAATCCTCTTACAAAACAACCAACATCCCTCAATTTGAATGATTCACCATTTTGATTGCACAACAACATTTCAACAATGGCGGACATAACTGAAATTTCATCCTTAATTCAGGCAATTATTTATCAGAAAAAGGCGGCTGGAATACGCAAGGGTGATTGGCAGAAAACGGAATTAAGCAACGTTCTGAAAGAACGAATCGAAAAGAATACAAATGGTTACATCATTTGTTCCGTATCTGTAAGCCAAGGTGTTATTAATCAGATTGAATATCTTGGACGTTCTTTTGCAGCAAAAGAAACGCTTCATTATAATGTCGTTAAATATGGCGATATTGTTTACACGAAAAGCCCTACCGGAGATTTTCCGTATGGTATAGTGAAACGCAGCTATATTAAAGATGATGTTGCGGTTTCACCCCTGTACGGTGTCTATATGCCGGTAAATGACTACATCGGGGTTATTCTGCACTTCTATTTCATGCAGCCAAGCAACGCTTTCAATTATTTGCATCCACTTATACAGAAAGGGGCAAAGAATACCATCAACATTACTAACGAACGTTTCTTGAAAAACTCTATCCCTCTCCCCAAAACAGAGAATGAAGCAATCTATATTGCGAATACCTTGATAAGCATTCAGAAAAAGATTGATATGGAGAAAAAAATGTTGTGGTCATATGAAAAGGAGAAACAATATTTGCTTAGTAAGATGTTTATATAAACAACTTGCTTAAGAGGTGATTTTTCTGTTTACAAAGCAACTTGGCTATGCTCTTTTCAACGGCAAGTTTATCTGAATAGGTTTTGAGGGCTGAGTATATCTTCCTCTGCCTTTCTACTGTTGGAAAAGAAAACCCTTTCTTCATAAAGTCATTCTTTTGCAGATTAAAGCGTGTACTGCCTTGTGCCAGCGGAAAAACCACCTTTCTAAACGACTTTGTTGAAACATAAAATGCTAAGAACGGAGGGAAAATCTTATTGTCATCTATAATATGGATACCAAAGCAGAAACTATTTAGGTATAATGGATAAGTGTCTCCCAAATACACAGCTCCTATTCCAACTTCCTCTGCCGTTTCAGATGACAAAGTAAAAAGAATGTCACCATAATGGACAACTGATTGCTGTTCAGCTCCATTGATTTTGACTAAACCGACATTAGTCGCATTAATGATTTGATTCTGATAGACATTCATATATGTTATGTACGGACAGCCTTCACCAAAATCCTCTGCACTTTTACCTGATAAGCCGGAATACGATTTTCCAAAATCACTAAAGGCCAATTCAACTTTATGTTGTTCTGATTCTATCAAAGTATCACACATTGCCTGAATTAAGGATTCATATTTTTCAATGATTTTGTTTTGGGTAGCAATGCGTTTATCTATCAACGATAATAACCCAGCAATCTTTTGTTGCTCAACATCAGATGGAACAGATACTTGAATTTTACGAACTTCATTTGCGGAAATTTCTAAAAAGGTTGAGCCGCAAGACTTCCTTATTAAATCTTTCTTTTTTGTTTGTATTAGGTAGTAGAGAAAATCTACATTGCATTTTTTAGATACAAGAGATTGAAAACCTTGGTTTGTAGCACATTCTCTGAGAGATAATGAACATTCTCCAATTGTGGCACGAGAACTTAAAAGTATCGTATTGGGAGGCAAAAGCTTTGCACTGGAATTGTTTAGTCCGTCTTCTGTTATGGTACGCAGACTTGCATCAACGAATTTATTTTTACCTATCTCAGAAGGCGTAAACCATTGTATTCCTCCATCCCAATATGATTTTACTGTTGTATCGGGTGTACCACCGCCTATTACATCTGCTAAATCGTTTATTGATTTTGTCTCCCACTCCCCACTGAACTCTGGAAATCTCAAATGGGGAACATTGAGGACTTTATTTTCGTTATTATCTGCCATAATCATTATTCTTTATCGGGATTGATATCAAACGGCAACAATTTGTCACCATCATTAAACCGGTCGAAATCAGAGATAAACGAGCGGTCTTGAATCACTTTATATTTTTCATACTCACCATACGCCTTCTCTCGTGCTTCTTCTTGAGAAACTTTACCGGCTGAATCTTGTGCTTGATAGTCCATTGTAGCAAGAAACTGTTCAAGACGCTGCTTCCAGTCTGCCATCGTTGTAATAATATGGCGTTGGGCACGCTGCTCTGCAAATTCAAGAAATGCGTTAGTTATGCCGTTGAGTTCTAAAACCTCTTTGTCTGACAAGTAGTTCTTTGCCACAATCGTATCAGACTTCTGGACTCTGCCATCGGGAGCTTTCTTCCAAGTGGTCAATCCCATGTGTGGCATTTCCGAGTCGGCACGTTCATACACTATTTCGGCAGCGGTACGATGAGTTACAGCCAAGTGCATCATGTTTTGCACCATCTTGAAAAACAATTTGGTACAATCCGATTTCAGATCGTAATCGGCACTGCATTCAGCATAGATGTCTGTTATCTTTTGGTAGTATCTGCGTTCTGATGTGCGTATCTCACGAATGCGCTCCAGCAAATCATCAAAATAATCTTTGCCAAAGTGTTTTCCCTGCTTCAAGCGTTCATCATCAAGCGCATATCCTTTAATAATAAACTCCTTCAATACAGATGTAGCCCAGATACGGAACTGAGTGGCCTGATAGCTATTGACACGATAACCTACTGCAATAATGGCATCCAAATTATAGAACAGCGGTGTACGCTCCACATCCCGTTTTCCCTCTGATTGAATTATCCCAATTTTTCGGATAGTTGCCTCTTTAGTAAGCTCACCTGTTTCGTAAATCTGACCAAGATGATAGTTGACAGTCCGTACATCCACCCCGAACAAATCGGCCATACGCTTTTGTGACATCCAAAATGTTTCACTGTTGAATATCACTTCTATTCGCACTTCGCCTTGCGCTGTTTTATACAGCAAAATGTTAGAATTCAACGAATTTTGCATCAATTCGTTTGTCGAAATTGTTCGAGTAAAATAATCGCGAGCTTGTTGTACCAACACTTTTTTGACATCGGCATTTTCGGCAACAATCATACATGCCATACGAGACAGACGGAAAATATTGACCTTACGGAATGAGCCGCTTCCAATTCTTACCATATCAACCGTTTGGTTGAAATGGTCGTCAACATTCATTCCTTTTTCACCTGCCACCTTGATAGCTTTGTCTATGACTCTTTGGAATTTCCAATAAGCCGAATAGCCCATAGCAGCGCAAAGGTCACGTGAACTCCAGTATTCGTTTCCGCCCCCATCCTGACGGCGTATATTGTCGAATGATGGACGCATTTCAGGGATGTTGTCTATCTCTGCCATAGTGTAATTATTCAACCAGCCCCAATTCTTTCAAATAGATCTCTATCTCCTTATCCAGTTCGGCTCGCTTGGCTTCCAATTCCGTTATTTCAGCCATGACTGCTTTGATGTCGATAGGCTCTTCTTCCTCAAAAGTATCGACATAACGAGAAATATTCAGGTTATAGTCATTTTCGGCGACCTCCTGTAAAGTAGCGAGGTGACTGTACTTTTCAATCTCCTTGCGGTCGCGGTAGGTTTCTACAATCTTCTGGATATGCTGAGGGCGGAGTTTGTTTTGGGTCTTGACCTTTTCAAACTCTTTGCTGGCATCAATGAACAGGATATTATCGTCTTCCTTACGGCATTTCTTCAATACGAGAATACAGGTCGGAATGCTTGTACCATAGAAAATATTGGCAGGCAGCCCGATAATGGCATCAATATAGTTTTTCTTCTCTATCAGGAAACGGCGTATAACGCCCTCTGCATTCCCTCGAAACAATACTCCATGCGGAGCAACGCAAGCCATCGTACCACCTTCATTGAGATGATAGACCATATGCAGGATAAAAGCATAATCGGCCGTTTTCTTAGGCGCAAGTCGACCTGCTTTACTAAAACGGTCGTCGTTGTTGAATTTATCGGCTGCACTCCATTCGGCAGAGAACGGAGGATTTGCAACCACTGCATCGAACTGCATATCATCGAATGCATCCCATTCAAGCGTATCACCATTCTCTATTTTGAAGCTGCTGAACCGGATGCCATGTAGCAACATATTCATTCGAGCAAGATTGTAGGTAGTCGGATTTTTCTCTTGTCCGTAGATATATGCTGCCTTACCGATACTTGCCGCACGGAGCAATAGCGAACCACTACCACAAGTAGGATCATAAACATTACGCAAACGGTTATGCCCAAGAGTAACAATCTCCGCCAATATACGGCTGACCTCTTGCGGAGTATAGAACTCTCCGGCTTTCTTGCCTGCGCCGGCTGCAAACTGGCTAATCATATATTCGTAAGCATCGCCCAAAATATCAATTTCTTGCGAGGCCTCTACACCAAAGTCAATATCGTCCAATGCAAGAAGCACATTGCTGACGAGCGTGTTTTTATCATCTGCTGTTTTTCCCAATTTAGGCGAAGCCAAATCAATGTCCGAGAACAATCCACCAAAATCCTCTTCACTATCCTGTCCCAAAGTGCTGTCTTCTATACGCTTCAACGAGCGTTCCAACATAGGAAGAACATTTTCTTTCCGCTTGATAGCCTCAATTACGGACGAAAACAAGAACTTCGGTTCAATGAAGTAGCCTATATTTTCCAAGCACTGGTTCTTAACCTCTTCCTGCAATTCCGGTGCATCCGAATCGGTCATTTCCCATAATTCCTTGAATGTAACTTCATCATCATCCAACGCACTGTTAGCGTATGTTTCTATCTTCTCCGACAGGTATTTGTAGAAGATGAATCCCAAGGTAAAATACATAAAATCGCTTGCCGACATATTGCCACGCAAACGGTTTGCGACCTCCCAAAGCTGGTCACGGAGTTTCTGTTGCAGTTCTTCGCTCATATCTTTATTGCTCTATATTATCTTGTATTACATCACTTTCCGGCAATGGTATATTGCTCTCTATTATACTTCTCAGGTCATCCAGCACTTTCCCTTTATATGAGAAATATTTTGCCCCTTGATATGCACCCGATGTATTTCGTTTCTCTTCCGGCATAAACGTACCGACAAAAGGGGACAATTTATAAATACGACCTTCGTATTCAACGGAATCATCGCTTGCTACCTTGACTTCCGTATCCGTAGGAATAAAGGTAACACATTCCCCTATTTTAATACCGACCATGCTGAATTTGAAACGTCCTCGCTTTACGGTTCGTTTCTGCACGACAGGCAATGAATCTTTTTCGTTATGACAAACCGGTTTATTATCTACATAGACCGTAACAACCGCATCATCAATCATCTTGGCTATGTCATTGAATATATCCAAAGCTATTTGAGGCGGTACATTGAAAAACTCCCGATTCTGACGAATACGCAAATCCGTCAACCGATCAATAGTCTTGTGTACATGCTTTTCAACATCGTTATATTTGACCGTCTGAATGGTTGCATAAATCTCAAAAGGCAACAGAACAGCCGTGTTGTCAAGTTCCTTGGAACGTATATCTACAGGCCGCGCACTTTTACCGATCTTGACCCAATCCTCACGAAAACTTGGATTAGTCAAGATATACACATATCCGGGTTCATTTGTCTTTACCATATCAGTATTTCTTTTAATCCCAACTGAAAGTGCGTATGATATTACGCAATCTGTCTAAAATCCTCGTCAACGCCTTTCTCGTCTTTATCAATCCGAGATGCTTCTCTTTCAATGCTTTTTGTATGATTTCCGGCTGCTCTTTTTGCAGGTAGTCATATTCTTTGAGGAAGTGATTCAATACCGATGACGATATTTCCTCTTCCTTAGCCAATGAGTTGACGGCATTTTCTCGCTCAACGGCAATATAGTGGTTCAACCGTTCTTCCAAATCGCTTGTACCGTCAGCTTTACCTCGCTGAATCATGAAGTTTTCCTTATCGTCATCCACATTCTTTTGAATGAAACCATCGATAAGTTTGGCTTTGCTGCGCATTTCTGCGTCTTTAATCATCGTATCAATGATATTCTGACGGCGTTCTGCGTAATCGGCACTATATGGGTCAAGTTCTGCAATGAGTTCAAGGATATATGCCACATTGATAATGTCGCTATGTAGGAGTTCAAGGCAGAAATCCACATCACCGAGGTCTCCGTCATCCGGAACATCTGTATCATCATCCGGTTTGGGTGACGGTGCTGGATCAACGAGTGCAAAAGTATCATGGATATCAAGATACTTACTTCTGAAATCCATAAATTGCTGTTCCGTCATGCCGAGATCATCAGACTCTTCATTATAATCCTCGTATATCTGTATTTCAGCATGTTTACGGATAATATCACGGAACGCCAAAACAAACTCTTTCTTAGCTTTTTCACTCTGCAAAAGGTCTATGCAATTTGTATCCGGATATTTCTTCAAAAAATTGGTAGCAAGCTCCTTGTATTCCTGTTTGACTTCTTCAAACGGAGGTCGCACTATTTCTTCCGGATTGTTACTGTTGCTGAACAATTTGATAGCGGTATCAACATTGCTTTTCAAATCACGGAAACACACAATCTTTCCGAAGCGTTTCTTTTCATTCAGCACACGGTTTGTCCGGCTGAATGCCTGCAACAAGCCGTGGTATTCCATATTCTTGTCTACATAAAGCGTATTGAGTTTCTTGCTGTCAAAACCGGTAAGGAACATTCCGACGACCAGACAAAGATCAAGCGGCTTCATATCAGCTCGCTTCTTTTTCATACGCAGGTTAATGTCATCATAATATGCACGGAAGTTCTCTGTCGTAAACGATGTCCCGAACATTTCATTGTAGTCATCCATGATGGCTTGCAGTTCATCAACCTCACCGGCACTGTCATTCAGATAAGAACCTGTACCCATTCCTGTCAGATCATCATCTTGACTTCCATTGGCTGCATAAGTAAAAACTGCACCTATACGAATCTTGGGATTCAGTTCCTTGAATATCTTGTAATAACGGATAAGCATCGGTACGGACTGTACAGCAAACAATGCATCGAACTCTCCGTCAAATGTTGACTTATTGAAATTATTAAGGATGAATTTGGCGATTTCCGTCATGCGATTGGCACTGCCGTTCTGCACTTCCTCACTGCCATGATAATATTCTACAAGGAAACCGAGAACATTTTCATCGGCAATGGCATCTTTAATCAGATAACGATGTAGACAGTTGCCGAACACCTCTTTGGTCGTATGCCCATCAACTGCATTCTCTGTAAAAATAGGAGTTCCAGTAAATCCGAATATCTGGGCATTATCGAAGAATTGCATAATCTTCTTATGACTCTCCCCGAAGTGACTGCGGTGACACTCATCAAATATCATCACGATACGGGAGTGGCGTATCGAATCTATCTTGCTGCTGTACCATGTCTTACTTACGGCAGCATTGAGTTTCTGAATAGTGGTAATGATAATCTTGGAGTTACTATGCAGCCGTTTTACCAGTTCATCCGTATTGTCCGTACCGTCAACAGCTCCCGGTTCAAAGGCTTCATATTCCGACTGCGTTTGTGTGTCAAGGTCATGACGGTCAACAACGAACATGACCTTATCTACATCATCCAACTCCGAAACAAGCTGTGCTGTCTTGAATGAAGTCAAGGTTTTTCCTGCGCCTGTAGTATGCCAGATATAACCGTTATCGTTGGAGTTCTGTACCCGATCCAATATCTTTTCTACAGCATAGAACTGGTATGGGCGAAGTACCATCAAGCATTTATCCCCTTCATGCAATACGATATATTTTCCGATAATCTTACCGAGCGTACACTTTTCCAAGAAAAATACAGCAAACTTATCCAGTTCATTGAATGGCATATTTGCCGCATCCGTCCAGTTGAACGTGAATTTATATCCACCATTGGGATTATTGGCAAAATAACGAGTGTTTACGCCATTGGAGATAACAAATAGCTGAATATAGTCGAACAGCCCATGAAAGGATGTCTTATGATAGCGTTGTATCTGATTGTATGCCTGCTTGAGTTCTACACCCCGACGCTTCAATTCAATCTGAACCAGAGGGAGGCCATTGATAAGAATCGTCACATCATAGCGACACTTCTTTCGTCCCTCCACCGTAATCTGATTCGACACCTGAAACTCGTTCTGACACCATTGGGTACGATTAAGGAATTCTACCCAAATGCGCTGTCCGTTAGCAGTATCAAGAGGATATAGGTCACGAAGTTTCTTTGCCTTTTCAAAGCGAGTACCACCTTCAAGATATATCACTATCTTCTCAAACTCTTCATCCGTAAATGAGTTACGACCAACTTCCGCCAATTGTTTCTTGTTGTGAATTTCCAACTGCCGTTTGAAATTGGCATAAAGATTGTCTTCTTCAGTAATCTGGACATATTCGTAGCCCATTTGCCGAAGTGTGGCTATAAGTCCAGCTTCCAATGCCGCTTCGCTCTGTATTGACATATTCTTGTGCCCTATTATGGTATTATTACTTATTTATTCCGGCTTACAATATTTTGATACCTAATGCATTTTCTATCTTGCACAAGGTTTCCAATGACAAATTCTCGCGACCTTTCAACACCTTGGAAACATATTGCTGAGTGCAATTCATCTTCTCGGCCAACGCTCGTTGTGTCATGCTAAGTTCTCCCATTCGGTTCGACATGATTGCTGCTATAGCCTGCGAATGGCAAACCCAATCTTTGCTTTTGCATTCCACCGTTTCCTCTTTTACTTCCAATGCGTTGCCTATCTTTTCTTCTGCCATTATATGCATCAAAAATACCTTTGCCCTATTTTGTAGGTAAAAGTACTATAAATAATTGAGACGGCACAACTTTCAGGTTGTTTATTGACAAGTAACTAAATTTAAATCGCCATACTATTTTTGATCATTAAGTTGGAATCATTACCCTAGCACTATTTTTCATGCATATAGTCTTCAAAACTAATTGGTTTATAACAATCAGGAATTTTCACCAACTTCTTTTTGTTGACAACGAATGAAGGATTGTAATGCCAATTATAAAAATTTGAAATAGTAAAGTAATTAAATAGTGCAAGAATGAACGTTATCACAAAAGAAATGGGTTTGAAATTACAAAAATCATTAATCACTTGTACTGTATCATCTGCAGCAACAAAATAGTAATAAGACATTGCCCCTAACGTAATAATCATTATGAACAAACCAACTACAAATAAAGTTGTAGAACGAGTTTTTGATTTTGCAATTTCATAATCAAGAATTTTTTCTTTTTGTTCTGCTCGTTGTTTATTTTCTTGCTCCCATAAATTCTTGATTTTCATCTCAAATATCTCCTTTTCCTTTTTTATACCTTCTTTCTCTGAAACAAGTTGATCTTTGTCTGCTTTTAGAACTTCATTTTCTTGGTATATAATTTTTTCACTATTTTTTAACTCGGCTTCTTTGCTTTCAAGTTCGTGCATACGTTCATTATACTTTTGTTGCATTTTTACTTGATTATCCTTAATTTCTTTTATCTCACCTTGAAGCATTTGAAATAGATTATCAAATTTTTGGGCACGATTTACCTCAATTTGCTCCTGCCGCATAGATTCATCTTTGACCCTTGCCGCAAATGCAGCCTCATCTTTATGTGCAAGTTCATTAAGCTCTTGCACATCTTTTATTTGCCTGCTTGCGATACGAGTTGATAAGTTAACAACATCCCTATCCGTAATTTTATAGATTTCGCGATATTTTTGGATATTATCATCTAATTCTTTAATAATCCTTGCTTTAGGCAAAGATGAATTTAAAGTATATGAAACTAAAGATGTTATCCCCATTGTAGCAACATCATCACTAGTAATATCAATTGTCGGATTACTCAACCAAAGAATATTTAACAAGTCATCTACTTTAATAATTTCTGGCTGATGCTTCTTGCAGCTATATAAATCCTTATACTCTGTATCCGAATAATCATTATCATGACTTATCGCATTATTGACAAACCAACAGTTAACTTTACCAAACTCTTGGATATACTTTTCCCCTCGCTTCTCCCTAACATAAACCAAAGCCATAGCATCATGCAAGGCTGCTTTGTCCGTATTTCTATATTTGCGAATTATAGAAAATTCCTTGCTAAATTTCGCCTTTCCTTGCCATTGTTTTGTTTGTGGTATAACATGGAATTTGAAGTGATTAACAAGTGTATCCTCTAAATTATCCGATATTCTATTTAAATCCGTGCTAGATAAGTGTCTTCTATCGCAAGCATTATAAATATCTTCACGATTTATATTTTTAGCAATAATTGCACTGCTTAAATTTGTAGATTTAAATAACAACAATGCCTGAATCTCCTCTATTGTATCTTTCAGAACTGTAAACTTATAACCTAATTTTCGGCTTACGTCTATAAGAGTATTACAAGTTTCGGTTGATTCTGGAGTATTTAAATCCAAGAGGCTAATAATGAAATTTGTATCTAATAATAGTTCAACATTCATATTGGCATCAGACGGCTGATAGTCCAAATAACATGAAAGCATTGAACCCAAATAAATATCACGAATCTTTTCAAAAATCTCAGGGACTTGTTTAAATGTATCAATAAATTGCGCTATAAGAACATTGTGAGAAGAATCTATCGTAGCTTCACTACTACCATTTGCCAAATAATATGATATCTCACTACGATTTTGTTCTACAAACTTAAATAAATCAACGTCATTATTTGTAGTACCTACATTATACGCTTTACAAAAAGTTTTAAACATATGCACAACTTTCGCCACATCCTCTTTACCTTTTTGTATCAATTCAGAGTAGTCTTCAAATATAAATTTATCAATCCAAAATGAGCCATCATTAAATATCCGCATGTCCTCACGACCATTCGTCTTATTTATTTCTGAAGCAATAACTTTTAAAATATTATTTAAGACGGATATAGGAATGACCAATGAAAACTTTTTCTCAATAGCATCAGTAATTTCTTTCATGCTATTTCCCTTCACCACTCCTAATGGATATAGTTCAGATAGTGCATTTTTTACTATAGGAATAAAAATATCTAATGGACCATGAGCTAATGTCCCTTTATCATAGATATGTGCAAGCACACTATAAGCTATGGCACGATTTTGATAATTCAGTGTTTCAGGCATAAAATTTATACAGTAAAGCTAATTAAACATTAGTAACTTAATCTGACAACATCTTCCGGCAACATAGTATTTCCTGCCTCATCTTTTGGAGCATTCTTAAGAAACAGCATCGGAACTATGGTGTATTTCTTGGCAAACGGCAGCAAATTAGCCTTGCGGAGGAGTTCAGTTGTTAACTGTTTACCATTCTCTTGAGTTGTCCATTTACATTCACCAACCAGCAGATACTTTTTATCAAGCGATTCAGCCATCACATCGAATTCGACCTGTTCCGGCTTCTTATCCTCATTGATAACAGAACCCCACCAGCGTTTTGCCTTGCCGTAAACCACTCCATTGACAAGATTTCCTGTTACGGCATCCCGACATAATTTTTCCCATTGCATACTCACATACTCCGAGAAATGAGCAGTCAAAGCCTGTTCTATGGGTAAACGACGGCCAAGTTCAATAAACGAACGATTAGGTACGACAAACTGATAATAAAATGCCATAAACGGATCAGCTATCTTGTAGAGGCTCTTTTTCGCATTCTTTTCATCAATCCCGAACGGAACATCTTTCGCCAAAAATCCGAGATCAATAAGCTTCTTCAACGGACGCGACAGATTGGTTGCCGGCTCATTGCATCTTGCGGCAATCTCAGAAAGCCGATTTGCGCCAGTACCGATATAAGACATTATCGTCGAAGTCTTGACAATATCCTTCACATCATCCTGAAAGAGTTTTACCGGCTCCTCGTAAAGTGTTCCATTCACAGAAAGGATGTTGT
>ERZ780044.212-NODE-212-length-13783-cov-3.41629_pt1 | contig 13783 bp, 9 predicted proteins | sample MGYA00511849_ERZ780044 | MGnify/ENA primary metagenome ERZ780044 (study PRJEB29588, sample SAMEA2152467) | human gut metagenome | biome: human gut; feature: human-associated habitat; material: faeces | place: Denmark | collected 2008/2010 ...
CCCACCTTTGACAAGCCGGTGGCACAAGCCCCCACTCAGAACATCTCCAGAAAGCTTGCGAACAACTAATGGAAGAGATGTACGGACCTTAAACCAGCTTCTTCTTTTTCCGGTAGTTCTCACGAAATTCTTTAGGAGAGCAAGCCTTCTTCTTTTTGAAGATCCGGTTGAAGTTGGAAAGATTATTGAATCCGCACTCATAGCAGATTTCGGCTATTGACATGGTAGAATCCACCAACAGGCGGGAAGCAAAACCAAGACGTATATCAATGATATAGTCGGAGAGATTCTTACCAGTCCGCAGTTTGAAGAACCGACTGAAGGACACATCCGTCATTCCAACCATAGCTGCCAACTGCCCCAGGCGAATCTCCTCCTGATAATGGGCATTGATATACTCCTGCACCTTTTGCACACGGCGGCTGTCCGAATGAATATCTATCTTGGCAAAAGACGAACTGGACAATGTGCGGGCTTCTTCTTCAAAAAGGGAGAGTTCGTAGAGAATCGTCATAAACTTGATTACTGCATAGAATCCCTGTTTCTCAGAAGCAAGTGTATCGAGCAACGGATATATTTTAAGAATGGCGGACATCGGGAAACAAAGTCCTTTCTGCGCCTTATCCAACATCCGGCGGATAGAGTCAAACTGGTTCTTATTGATAAAGCTCTTGAAGAAAAGATCGGAAGAAAACTGGATCGTTATCTCCCGTATCTCTTTCGAACGACATTCGTTCTGTTCCCAGACGTGCTCCAGGTCTTTACCTGTTATCAAGACCAAATCATAGTCGCCTATCACTTCGGAAGAATCTCCGACTACCCTTCTCACTCCCGCCGCCTTCTCGGTAAAGTTCAGTTCAAACTCGGAATGATTGTGGATAGGATAAGTAAATTCTGTCTTATAACGTTCTGCAATATAAAAACAGTCCTTGTCTGATAGAGGAGTGATTTCGCGGATTATCTGATTTGGTAACGGTGTAGTCATGACAATGGATAGTTAACAATGTTTTATTATTCTAATACTTATTTCTCTATTTTTACTCCTATCCGGCGCAGGTCGGCACCCGAAGGATTCTGGAATACTTGCAAGTCAAATTCGGGAATAATGGCAAGCACATGATCGAATACGTCTGCCTGTATGCCTTCATAGGCAACCCAGACTTTATTGGCCGAAAAGAAATAGAGTTCCAGAGGGATACCGGTTTCCGTCGGCTGGAGCTGGCGGACCATGCAAGTCAGTTCCTGATTAACGGTAGGAAGGCTTTTCAGATAATTAGTCAGGTAAGCGCGAAAAACACCCAAATTTGTCTGACGACGCCCGTTTACGAGTACTGAATTGTCAATATTATGTTCTTTGTTATATTCTTCCACTACTTTCTCCGTCCGGTCTACGTAATCTTTCAACAACTGTATCTTTCGATACTTCGCCAACATCTCCGGAGTACAGAAACGCACGCTGCTCATGTCTATATTGATAGAGCGTTTCACGCGGCGGCCACCGGACTCCTGCATTCCCTGCCAGTTCTGGAAAGAGTCACTAACCAGCAGGTAAGGCGGAATAGTGGTTATGGTATTATCGAAGTTGCGCACTTTCACGGTGTTCAAGGTTACTTCTATCACCGTACCATCCGCACCGTACTTTGGCATGGTAATCCAATCGCCCACTTTCAGCATATTGTTGGCAGAAAGCTGAATACCGGACACAAATCCCATGATACTGTCTTTGAATACCAACATCAGGACGGCAGCAGAAGCTCCGAGTCCCGTCAACAACACCACCGGACTTTGATTAATCAGAATACTGATGATGATAATAGCCCCTATAAAGAAAAGGATGACTTGTGCCGTCTGCAAAAGTCCCTTCAAAGGCTTGTCCCTATATTGCTCTTTCCGGCTGTATACCTGATAAATGGCAGTAAACAACGAACTGACAAACCGCAGGAATACTGCAAGGATATAAATCATGCAAAGCCTGCGTAAGAAATCGAGCAACCCGGAATCAGCGTGTTCGGGGAAAGCAATAGGAATGGCAATATAAATCAGAATCGGTGCCACCATTCTGCTAAGATGTACCATTACCTTATGATCGAATACGATATCATCCCACGTCGCCTTAGTTTGCTTCACCAGTTTTGCCACTACCCGCAAGATGATCCTGCGGCAGATTACGTTAGCCAGTAAAGCGATTCCGATAATAAACAGCAGCACTATCAGATTGTCAATCTTGTCAGCCCATTCTTCGTTCACTCCTGCCGATAGTAACGAGCGGTTGACTTCCTGCATCACTGCTCCTCCCAATTCTTCCACTTCCCCACTCGCTAATGCTACACTCACCGTATCAATTACTTCTTTCATAAATATTTTTTCTCTTTTGGTTTAGTTCTCTTTTATCTATTGTTTATTTCATTCTCCTTTCGCCAAGTATTCCTGAATGTCCTGCCGGAGCCATTCGTAATGAAAGAGCCGTTTATAGGCTACATTCTTTTTCAGCATGATCTCTACATTCACCTGACTGTTCTGATAACAGGTCAGTTCGTTTCTAAATTGTTCATTATGTTCTGCGAGGCGTTTGATCTCCTGCTCCCGTTCACGCCTCAGAGCAGTACAGACCGGAATCAGGAGTTTCATCACGACATTGTCCATTACGTGATGTCCCTGCATATATAAATAAGTCGTTTCGGGCATTAATCCCAGTTCCTTCAATTCATCACGTAAGTTGTTCACCTGATTGACAATACGGGGAAAACGTTTTTTCAATTCCGAAAGTTTCTGATTGACACGGTGTTGTAAAGCTTCCAGACTTTGTTCGGGATGCCTCAAACTTATCTCTTTCAAAGCCGTATATGTATGGAAGTCATACATCGGAAAGGTATAAGTATCACGCTGGCGGTAGAACCAGATATTCCACAGGAAAAGCGGATATACGATTTCCGAGTAACGTTTCAGGTAAGCATCGAAATCGAGAATAAAACGGTCGTTCAACGTAGCCTGCACACACACTTCATGAAGACTTTCAGCAAAACAATGGTAGTTTTCAATGGCGTAAGTGTAGGTCTGGAAAATATATTTGTTCCGGTTAATCTTACGGGAGGTATTGGTAGCTCCTTGCAACAGAAAATCATAGTCACTGTCGACACAGGCAATCAGGCTTCTTCCCAGTTCCTTTGTATTCAGCGTATTCATCAACACCATTTTCTTCCCTTTTGCCAGGGAGGTGGCGGAAGGAAGCATCACCTGGAAATAATGTTCGTCATCTTCAAATTCTTCGAGCAACGTACGCCAGAATGCGACATCATCATAGCTTTCTACATAAGCAATGATACGCCGGCGCGCCTTCTTCGAGTAGAGTTTATGGGCAGCGTTGAAGTAAGAAGAAGTCAGGTTATCTCTTAGTGAAGTTGCCATGTTGATAGTTACTAATTATACAAATTATGGTTTCGTTTGGGAACATCCTTTTTCAAACGTATGTTCCAACGAGGTGGATATATCGCTCACTTCCGTCACGGCGTCCAGCCAACCTTCCATAATGACGGCAGGCGAATGGGTAGTCAGGATAATCTGCACATTCGGATTCAGTTCCCGTATCATTGAAATTAATTTCTGCTGCCATTCGATATGAAGGGAAGCCTCCGGTTCATCCATAAACAGCACACAATGGCTGTTGTCCTGCACGAGTACCGTCAACAGAATTACTAACATCTGCTTTTCACCGGAAGACAGTTTATAGGGAAACAGCAGTTCGCCATCCTGATAGAAAGCAATGTCGTTCCGTTTACGGTCTATCTTCTTACGGGTATAGCTGAACAGTTCGTCAATCATATCCTGAAAACGACGTTTGGCAATCGACAGGGTCGCGGCTTTTCGCCGTTCTTCTTCATCGTTGCTCGAAAGCATTTCTATCATTTTATTGCCTATGTTGACCTGATAATCAAGATAACGGCGTTGGAGAAGGTAGAGCTGCCAGTCCAGTTCGGACTTCACATTCTTATCTGCCATACGGGCTGTAAAGTCGCCCATAATCAGGGGGCGGTCGTAACTGCGAATCACATCATACGGTATATAGGTGGCCTCGGGATTGTCGAAGAAAAGACGCACGCCGTTTTTTTCGTCGCTTTTCATCTCGCCGGAAAGGTCTTCAAGATAGCCGACGGAACGATTGAGAATCGTTGTCTTCCCCACTCCGTTAATGCCGGAAAGGATATTTACGTCGGGACGTAAATCCCAGCTTATATTAAAACGTCCCCATAGTCCGTGGATTTCGATACGACGGATATAATTGGCTTGTTGTTCCATAATATTCAAGTTTAATCAAGGCAAATATAAATAAAATGTCCCGTTTTCATGCACAAACGGGACATTTTGTTTTATCGTCTTCTCCTTTCTCTGTTTCAACAGAAATGAGACTACTTCATTTCTATCTCCGGTGTGGACGAGGACGCGGTCTGGCAGTAGTCCGCCGGGAAGATGATTACATAGTATCGCAATGTCTACCACAACACCTTTCTTTATCATTTATCAAATGCTTATTATGATTAAGTTTTTGTCTGTGCAGGGAAGAATTATTCCCCTTGCCATTTTTTCTCAAAGTATGTCAGTTTATTTACCGGATTGAGAAAATACAAGAATAAAAAAGTTACCTTTGCCAACCGTTTTTTCTAATTAGATGTTATTCTTATAAGATTATATTAAATCACTATTATCAGCATGGACAAAAGTAAGAATCTACACGGTCATCTGTTTGCGTTGACAGCAAACGTTATGTGGGGCTTAATGGCTCCTATTGGTAAATCGGCTCTGCAAGAGTTTTCCGCTCTTTCCGTCACTACATTCCGTATGATAGGAGCTGCGGCTGCTTTCTGGATGTTATCTATATTCTGTAAACAAGAGCACGTCAACCACAGGGATATGCTAAAGATTTTCTTTGCTTCTCTGTTTGCCTTAGTATTTAATCAGGGGATCTTTATTTTCGGACTTTCCATGACTTCGCCTATCGACGCCTCTATCGTAACTACTACTTTGCCGATAGTAACCATGATTGTGGCTGCCATTTATCTGAAAGAACCGATTACAAACAAGAAGGTATTGGGAATTTTTGTAGGTGCTATGGGGGCACTTATCCTTATTTTAAGTAGTCAGGCTGCAAGTGGCGGTAACAGAAACCTTATCGGCGACTTGCTCTGTCTGGTAGCACAAATCAGTTTCTCTATCTATCTGACGGTATTCAAAGGACTATCTCAGCAGTATTCAGCGGTAACAATCAATAAATGGATGTTCGTTTACGCCTCGATATGTTATATACCTTTCTCCTATTATGACATCTCAACGATTCAGTGGACCTCTATTTCCACCGTTGCTATCATACAAGTGCTCTATGTAGTATTAGGGGGAAGTTTCCTAGCCTATCTCTGCATTATGACGGCACAAAAACTGCTTCGTCCTACCGTTGTCAGTATGTATAATTATATGCAGCCGATTGTGGCTACGATTGCTGCCATTATTATGGGAATCGGAAGTTTCGGCTGGCAGAAAGGACTTGCCATTGCGCTCGTATTTCTCGGTGTATATATTGTAACGCAAAGTAAGTCGAAGGCTGATTTCGAGAAAGCGGGAAGGGAATTGTAATAACCACCAATCATTATTAGTTATCAGACACGGATTACACAAATTTCACAGTCCTTTGATTGACTAAAACTGTGAAGTCCGTGTAATCTGTGCCTGAATAGTTTTATTCTAGTTAGCCAGGATAGTCACTTCTGCACCGGACGCAAAGTCTTGTCCGTTCTGCGAACTCAAAGCAGTAAAGCGAATATAACGTGCCTTTACCGGCTTGTCGAACATCACCCTCTTTTCCTTTGAGTTATTAGCAAAAGTACCTTTCTTGACCGGATCACCCCATTCTTTACCATCCATGCTGACTTGAATAGAGTAATCCTTGATATTACCATTATTTCCATTCTGACGCGGCAGATAGGTAAAGCCTTTGATTTCTTTTACTTCACCTGCATCAAGATCCACCCAATGCGGATATTTGGCAACCGTTACTGAATACATTGTATGCCATATCGTACTAGGATCACCGTCAACCAGATTAGCTGCATCTCCATCGCCTGATTCCTGGCTGCTGGCATATACCACCTGCATCTGGATACTTTCTATCTTTTCAAACTTCATAACGGCACTAATATCCTTATTGTCCTTATACCATGCTTTCACAGTACCTCCATTACGCAAAGGAATAGGTTCTGTATATTCCTGTACCTTTTTACTACCGTCAATCGTATAGCAGAATACAGCGTCTTTCTTTGCCGACGTCAATTCTACCATCCCGGCAGGAGTACGTGTGATAGACAAAGGAATATCTCCGGCAGGAGCAACATTAGCAACAGCTGCCAAATTCGCACCAACAGCCGGACGGATAATAAAGCCCATATTATGATGACCGGCAAATACCCTGTCTTGAACAAGAGGGCCACCTTGACCGCAGCTATTACCACCCAAACCAGTAACTGCACAATCCAGATGCAAATAAGTATCACCTGCTTTAGGCAATTGATATGGATGAGAAGCCAGGATCAAATCAAGAGCAGAATATTGAAGTGCAGACACCGACAGGCGATCGGTAGCTATAAAGACTGCCCCTTGTCCTGCCTGATTCGTCAATGCACACCAACGTACATCTTCATGATTACCCATATCCTGCGGCTTCGGGAAATTCACAAACTCACCCGCTACCGTATTCGTATGTTGCTCTATGAACTGGCCACTCTTACGGTCGGCATAGTTATCAATCGGTCCACGACCATAATAAGTAAAGTTAGCATATTCCTGAGGAACTTTCATCACATAGCCAAGACGTGGCAAAGTCAGGCTGGGACGAGTAGAAGTAATACTGGACTGCAATTCGATAGAACCGTCCGGATAAACCGTCCACACCTGATTGGTAATAAACTTAAAGTCATTGGCTCCAAATTTCCGGTCTGTCAGTTCCACAATACTATTCTTACCGGAACTGGTCCCCCCTTTAATGCTTGCAGCATTCGGCGCCTGCGATTCTACGGTAAAACTCAATACCATTTTACCATCCTTCTCACGAGCTGTTACCTCTATCATTTTATGTTGCAGGTTATGCAACCCATATTCAAACCAAGGAGCATAGAACCAGTTATCATTGTTTGTAAAGGCACGAAGTGCATCAAGTTTCGGTCCGTTTCCGGCCGCAATAATTGTTTTATCGCCGTATTTCAAGCTATAAATACTTCCGGTCTGCTGATCGAATTCCGCTTCAAAGCCGTCCCCTTTAATTTCGATTCTCTCTGTACTCGGGTTCATACGACTCTTCAGACTTCCCGCAGTAGCGGCAGCCACTTCACTGATTAACGGACGATCCGTAGCTTCCTTCACCAGTACCTGTTCTTCCGCCATTACGAAGTCTTTATCAGCCCAAGGCATCTTGTCTTTCAATATAAACTGCACTTTCACAAAGTACTCCGCATCTTTTTTAAACGCAGCACGATTATAGGGAAGAGAGATTTGCATCCGCTGGCGGGGAGCCAGATTGATGTCTTTCTTCAGAGTTGCCTGAATAGCCTTGCCGTCCTCATAAACGGACCACATCAAATAGTAGTCGTCCGCCAGATTCTTGAAATAATACTTATTGAAGATCTCAAAGACACCCTTCTCAACATCGACAGCTTTCACTCCGATATTCTGATATACTTTTCTCACTTCATAATATTGAGGTTTCGGTTCCAGATCTCCGAACACGATTCCGTTCATTACAAACTGCCCATCATTGGGAGTATCGCCGAAGTCACCTCCATAAGCCAGATAACGCGTACCCGTTTTCGGATCGTAATTATACATGGACTGGTCTACCCAATCCCATATAGCACCGCCACAGAAGAAGTTGGTAGACTCCATAGCTTCCCAATAATCAATAAGATTACCGCAAGCATTTCCCATTGAATGAGCATACTCGGAGATATGGAACGGATATTTAATATCATATTTCCCCTGTACAGCACCACGTACCCAACCGATAGACGGATACTGATTCGAACCCATATCAACAATATCATTGTTACGTTCATATTGTACGGGACGGGAAGTATCGAACTTCTTCAACGCATCATAAGCCGCCACAAAATTCTTACCCGGACCGGCCTCATTACCTAACGACCAAATCACGATAGAAGGATTGTTGACATTGGCATGCACCATTTCCATAACACGAGCCACATGAGCATTTTTCCATTCCACCGGATGAGAAAGCGAAGCGGCACCATAATAATATTCGTGTGATTCGATGTTAGCCTCATCTTCCAGATAGATACCATATTTGTTGCACAGGAAGTACCAATACGGATCATCCGGATAGTGAGAGTTACGAACATGATTGATGTTAGCACGCTTCATCAGCATAATTTCTTTTTCCATCATCTCACGGGTAATGGCATGTCCCACAGCAGGGTTGGATTCATGACGGTTCACCCCTTTCAGTTTAACGGTCTTTCCGTTCACATAATAATAGCGTCCGGCAAGCCCGAACTCATCTTCTGACGCAGGTGTATCTTTGATTTCCACTTTCCTGAAACCTACGATAGTAGAAACCGTTTCAATAGTCCTGTTCTTTTTATCTTTCAGTTCAGCAACAAGCGTATAGCGATAAGGAAACTCCGCCGACCACTTGTTAGGAGCCTTCACCTGAAAAACAGTTTGAACCTTACCAATCTCATTCGGAACGATCTTCTCTATAACCGGAGATGAAACGCCGTCTACCAACGTATTTTCATCAGAATACAGTTTATTGGCATACAAAGAATAATATACTTTATAATCCTTGGCTGCCTTTTTATCCAAGTTACGGATATCAGCGTTGATAGTCAAAGAACCATCCGTATAAGTAGCGTCCAAATCGGGAATAGCCACCAAGTCACGGAAATGAACCTTGGGAACCGAGTACAAAGCTACCGTACGGAAGATACCCGGCAGACGGAACATATCCTGTGCCTCCAGAAATGAACCATCCGAGCTACGATATACTTCGGCTGCTACGATATTTTTGCCTTTCTGAAGATAAGGGGTAATATTGAAATTAGCGGTATTGCGCGAGTTCTTGGAGAACCCCACATACTTACCGTTAATCCAAAGATAGAAGAAAGAATCCACACCGTCGAAACTGATGAATACTTCCCTGCCGTCCCAATCCTGAGGAATCTCAAAATCGCGGCGGAAGGAACCAACCTCATTACGGTGCTTATAAGTAGTCCAGTTAGCGGGCGGAGTACGCATCACTCCTCCGCGCCAGTCGTCTACCTTCACGCTATGTTGGAAGATAACCGGTTGATTGACATAAATAGGAGTTCCATACTTCAAGCTTCCGTCTTTCTGAATACCATAGATATTCCAGCTCGACGGTACAGGGATTACGTCCCACGAAGTCACATCATAATTCGTCTGATAGAAATCTGCCGGACGGGAATCGGGGTCGGGTGCCCAATGAAACTTCCAGTCGCCATTGAGAGACTGCCAGAACTTACTGTTTTCGGGCAATACTTTGCGAGCACTTTCCAAGTCTTGAAACGGAAAGAAATAAGCATGCGGCTGCTCCTTATTGAGTGCCAAGTTTTCGGGAGATTCCCACTCCGCTCCTGTCGGAGCATTCAAGGTAGCATAGGTAAACCCTTCCAAAGGTTGGTCTGCGAAACTCTGTACTGTGAGGGTGCAGCACAGAAGACCTGTTAACAAGGTTTTGTTCATAAGGTATTTTAAGTCAATAAATAATATTCTGTGTCCAATATTCATGGTTCTCTGAATGTAAATACAATCAGAAAGCATACCACCCCTATTTTTTCATCCGCTTTTTAACGTTCTTTTTCTAGTCGTCCCGTTTCAGGTCTGCGAAATAAGTATCGAGTAGGCTCTTTGCGGCTATAAATGATGTCAGATTTCCTTGCAACACTTGCTGTTCCTTTTCCAGAAGCATGGCTTCAATCTTCGGATTATGATAGAAACTGTCACGAAGTTGTTCGTTGATCGTTTCATACATCCAGTATTTACTTTGCTCGTTACGACGATATTCAAAATAACCGTTGGTCTTCACAAAGTCAATATATTCATAAATCATATCCCATATCTCCTTCACTCCGATATTATAAAAACCGGAATAGGTCAACACTTGGGGAGTCCATCCCGATTCGGGAGCAGGGAAAAGATGCAAAGCGTTACGAAATTGAGTAGCAGCCAGTTTTGCACGTTCCAGATTATCCCCGTCGGCCTTGTTGATAACAATGCCGTCGGCCATTTCCATAATACCGCGCTTAATGCCTTGCAACTCGTCTCCTGTACCTGCCAACTGAATCAGCAGGAAGAAATCTACCATAGAATGAACAGCCGTTTCACTCTGTCCCACCCCGACGGTTTCCACAAAAATCTTATCGAATCCGGCAGCCTCGCAGAGTACAATCGTCTCACGCGTTTTGCGTGCCACTCCTCCCAACGAACCTGCCGAGGGGCTAGGGCGGATAAATGACTTCGGATGTACGGAAAGCTGTTCCATACGCGTCTTATCTCCTAAGATACTGCCTTTACTACGTTCGCTACTGGGGTCGATAGCCAACACAGCCAGCTTTCCTCCTTTTTCAAGCACGTGCAAACCGAATACATCTATCGAAGTACTCTTTCCCGCGCCGGGAACTCCGCTGATACCTATACGGACAGAATTTCCGGAATGAGGCAGGCATTTCTCTATCACCTCTTGTGCTACGACCTGATGTTCCGGTTTCACACTTTCCACTAATGTCACAGCCTGGCTCAAAATAGTAATGTCGCCTTTCACAATCCCCTCAACAAACTCCGCCACCGAAAGCTGACGCTTTTTCGGCTTACGTTTCAGGTAAGGATTTACAGACGAAGGCTGCTCGATGCCTTTGTTGACAGCAAGCCCTTTGTATTCTCCACTATTTTCAGGATGTTCCATAGCCATAGAATTTAGCGTTTGATATTGATTTCAACTTTGGGATTCAACGGGTCGTTTGTAATCATAAGAATGCGTAAATGATGCTTCTTATTACCGACGTCACGTTTACGAATCGTCACTTTCAGTTTCGTCATTCCGTCCGGCGGCAGCACGGTCTTTTTCAGACTAACGCCCACAGAAGAATTAAACACCTGCAACTTACTGATTACTAACGGAGTCTTTCCGGCATTAGCAATCAAGATATTGTAGCTGGCTTTCTTTTTCTTTATCAATGGTACACTGAGGTCTATATTTGTTTCCGAGATACGGATAGCCGGTGCGTCCAACGAATCTTTCGCCGTCATCCGCGAGAAATCGGGAAGTAGAATAGCCGAAACGGGAATTTCATTATCCTCACTGACCTTATCACCGGCAAAACGGGAGAGATAGACGGAAGTCTGTGTCAATCCGTAATCATTCAGTTGGCTGGCGTCCAGCGTCAGTTTGACAGTTCCTTTCTTTCCTTTGAGCAACACTTTAGGTTCCGCCTCCATTTTCAGGTAAGGAGGAAGATGCATCAGTACCGGTTCATAAGGACGGTCGGAAAGATTGACCACGCCGATATGAATCACCGGCTGCTCACCATGCTGAATATCGGGGAAGTCGAGGCTGTTCTTGTCAATACGTATCTGACCGATAAGATAGGGATGCGTCTTGGTAAAGTCCTTGATTTCCTGTACTACTTCACCATTGAACTTCAAATAGACCAGATTGGGTTGCGCATTGCTGTAAATAGCCACAGATTTCTGGAAATGTCCCAATGCCTTGGCGTCAAAAGTCACATTTACTGTTCCTTTTGCCCCCGGAGCAATAGGCGTTTTTGTCCACTGGGCCACGGAGCAGGCGCAATCCGGCTCTACTTCTGTAAGCACTAAAGGCTGGTCACCCGTATTGGTGATGGTATATTGCACAGTCACGGGATGCTTCCATTCTATCTGGCCGAAACTGTACATCTCTGTATTCGAGGTAAAACGAGCTTGCGCTACAGCAGTCAATACCACACTTGCAAGCACATATAAAGTTATCAATATCCGCTTCATCTATTTTTCTTAATATCAAGATTTCCTAATTCTGCCACTCTCATTCAATATTAGTCGGACAAAAATAGGTGTTTTTAGCGAGAGTACCTAAAATAGCGGAGCGCAATTTGTACAAATTGCGCTCCGCTCCATACTCTATTGTTACTTTATTACAATTATCCCTCCCGCCGAATGCGAAGCATACTCCGGAGCATACGCACACTGTATCGTGGCCAGCCCCGTTTCGTATGTTCCGCCACGGGCTATGCGATAACTGTGCTCTAAGACATAAACGCCTTTGCCCAAATGGTCGAAGAAGAAATTGGTTGCGGCATCTTCCACTTCTGCATAATAACCGAGGCCATTACTCCAACGATAACCGGAAAGCGAGCCTATAGGTTCAAAGCAGGCACCCCGCTGGTCTTTCAACTGAACAAAATCCATAGTACGGTCCAAGCGGATAGTCAAACGGGCCACTATTTTATCACCGACGGATAATACGGTCCCTTCCGTAACCGGTTGCAAGGACTTGCTACCACCGGCCGATATACGCTCTACATAAAGTTTCTTCTCTACATTCAATTCACCCCCCTGCTGCTTTACATCAGATATGGGTGACAGATACTGGGCATAAACAGCTCCCCAGGCAATGCCTGCATCCCGTTTCTCTACGGAGACGGTTTTAGCTTTCAGCTCCGGACTTCCTTGAGCGAAGGTTTCCTTGACATAACCCAAACCCGGGATTATGGTCTTTGTAGGCGACAATGTTTCCAAAACTTTGTTACCTAACGTGATACGTACGTCTCCCCGACTTTCCAGCAGATTAGTACCTTGACAAAGCAATGCATAAACAGCATCAGCCGTTGCAACCGGAGAATTCCAACTGGTAGTCTGCTTCTGTTTCAGCAGCCAGAGTTTCATTTCCTCCACCAAAGCATCGTTGCCACCTGCCATACGCAGGGCTTCCATTACTTCCACATGGGCAGGGATGGGCAGCATACCCCAGTTATACGGATTTGCTTGGAAAGCAAAGTATGCACCCAGTTCATCCGTCTGTACCAGATGTTCCTTGAGGGAAGCGATGAATTCATTCGCCTCGGCTGTACGCCCTACTGCTTTCAGGATGATGGCAGACTGCGCCTTGCTGCTCATGGTTCCATCTTTAAGATTGGCACCTACTTTTGATAGGAAATAGCGGTAAGCCGCTTGATTGTCTGCCGGCACTTGTTCGCCGCTAAGGGCTATCAGATACAGATATGTCATTGCCGATTCGGAGTTGGCAGTAATTCTGGCGCCATTTTTTTCGGCTTTACGGATATTGCGATACTCTTCCAAGGCCTGCCGATTCAAATAGCCGAAAGCTTTCTGCCGCATGGCGGCAACTTCTTCAGACAGTTCATTTTTCGTCAGCAGAGGAAGACGAACAAGTAATTCTGTAATATAGCCAGTTATATAGCGGCTACCGGACATTCCCTTATACCAGCTCCATCCACCGTCTTCACCCTGCAATTCTTTCAATTTGGTAAAAGCGGAAAGATTGCGGTTATTCAGTTGGTTGATATCAAACAGCGTGGCAATACGTGCCTGCTGTTCGGCTTCAGTAGTAGCTTCCAGTACCCACGGAGACTCGCTGAGCAGGATATTCTTCACATCCTGATTCTTCTCCAACTGGCTGAGGAAGGTTTCTTTCGTGCCACCGGCAGCCTTCCAACTGTCAAATACAGTCTTAATGCGGGGCTGGCTGGCG
>ERZ780044.231-NODE-231-length-12667-cov-2.55113_pt1 | contig 12667 bp, 19 predicted proteins | sample MGYA00511849_ERZ780044 | MGnify/ENA primary metagenome ERZ780044 (study PRJEB29588, sample SAMEA2152467) | human gut metagenome | biome: human gut; feature: human-associated habitat; material: faeces | place: Denmark | collected 2008/2010 ...
GTTCCAATGTTTTGGAGTACATCTCTTATATGCGCAATATCCGAGGCTATAGTCCGAAGTCTGTCAATAACCACCTGTCGGCGCTGCGCTGCTTAAACAAGTATCTGGTACAGAGTGGTCGGCAGTCGGACATGGCAGTTATGGACAGTGACTTCATGAAGGTACAGATTCAATATGCCAGCCCATGCTCCGTTGATAAAAAAGAGGTAGAGGCATTCCGGCAGAGGATGTTGGAAAGCGGAAGTAAACGGGACTTTGCAATCGTGACCTTACTGGTCTATGCAGGTCTGCGCCGCAGCGAGTGTGTCAATCTGAAACTGGATCAGGTGGATCTCATTGCAAAGGAGATTCGCGTCATCGGCAAGGGAGACAAACAGAGGCTTGTATATATCAATGACCGGATTGCTGCAGCCATTCGGGAGTACCTGAAGGAGCGTAACGCAGACAGTCCCTACTTATTTGCCAGCCGACAGTGTGCGAAGCTTTCAGCGTCCCGGATCAATCAGATATTCAACCAATACTCTGATACAATCACACCGAAGACACTCCGACACTTTTTCTGCTCCAACGCTTTGGAAAATGGCTATTCGATCCATGAGGTAGCCAATCAGGCCGGACATAGCAATGTGCAGACCACACTGATTTACAGTAATCCATCTGCAAAGCAGATGAAAGAAAAAGCCAATAAGCTTTGAGACGCTATGAGAAAAAATGTTTTACGCACGGCGATTGTTCTGATTTCGGCAGCCGTAACGGTATATGCAGCACACCGAATTTCTCAAGAGTATTCCGAGTATCGTGAGGGTGCCGATTCTTATTCCGTTTTGGAAACCTATATAAAGGAACCGCAATCGGAACCTGTGTCTGAAGAAAGCAAACCCGAGCAGGATGAAATGTCGGAAAATGCAATCACATGGCCGGTGGTAGACTTTGCCGCTCTGGAGAGCATCAATTCCGATTGCGTTGCATGGATCAGGATTGACGGAACAGAGATCGACTACCCTGTTGTACAGGGGCATGACAACAGCTTCTATCTGAAGCATTTGTTTGACGGAGAATGGAACGGTGCCGGCTGCATCTTTTTAGACTCGCGTGTCGAGCCCGACTTGTCAGACCGACACAGTGTTTTGTATGGCCATCATATGAAGAATGGTACGATGTTTTCGGATATTGCAAAATATAAAGATCAGACTTACTATGAGAGCCACGCAACAGGAATGATTCTGACCCTGACAGAGAATTACCGGATTGAGTTTTTTGCGGGCTATGTTGCCGGCGCCGATGATGAGAACGCTTGGAAGGTAACATTTGCAACGGAGGACGAATATGTCGATTGGCTGAATAAAACAGTTGGCCGCTCTTGGCTCAAAAGCGAAGTAATACCAAGGGCTGAAGACCGAGTTATAACATTTTCCACCTGTAGTTATGAGTTTAATAACGCCCGCTTTGTATTGGTTGGCCGTCTGAAGTAGATTGCTTTGACATATGCCATAAAATAAAAGACCGCAGATAATGCGGTCAAATCATTCGGGTAATGACGGTTGCAATTTTTTCAAGCCCGTGTTTTTCTATGTACCGGTAGGTTTCATACAGATCCGAGAAGGATAATGCTTCATGGAAATATTCCGTGTAGTCCTGGGCGGTTTTTAATAGCGGATACCGTCCGCCGGCATTAACGGCAATATAGTGCTTAGCGTTTGATACTTCTTCCATTTCCAATCCTCCCAACGAATCACACGATATCTATTATAATCGTTGTAGACGGCTTTTTCAAGGAGTTTGGCGAAACTCCCTGTGGGACAGATTGAAATCTGGAAAACTACTTGAAATCCGCCTCGTTTTCTGCTATAATTTCATTGTAAGTTTCATTGATTGCATTTTTGCAGTTATAGTTTTCAGGTTACACAGTGTCTGAGAGAGCATCTTTCAGGCACTATTTTTATGCTTTCTAACGGGAAGCACAGAACCGGGCGGACACAGAGGGGCCTCCCTCTGTGCTTACAATTTCATCCTGGCCGTTCGGCAACAAAGCACTCAGAGAATGTGTAAATTCATTCTTTGGGTGCTTTTTTATATAGATCGGAGCCGTAAGGTTCCCCCAACCTTTTTTCTCGGGGAGCCTTATGGCTTGCCGTAACTATATACAAAATCCAATAAAGGAGTGATCTGACTTGAGAATACTTTCTCGAATTATTTTTGTTGCCATGCTTGCTATGGCAGTAATCATTATCCCGCTTGGGACAGCAACCATCATTATGGCAATTGAACTCGGGCTGTTCTTTGAGGCGCTTTCCGGCATGTTGATGCTGTGCGTCTATATTGCCTTAACCCTGTATGAAGTGCGCGAATTTATTGCAGAGGCCGAATGGGAGCAGCAAGAGCAAAACGGGGCTGGAGGTGATGAGCTTGACTCTTTACCTTGAGGCGACAACCACCATACCGGATCTGTTTATCGATTATATCGAGGTCAGACTGACATCAGGCGAAAGTGCTTCCCTAAACTGGGATGAAAGCGAAATATACCGCAATCCTGATGGCTTTGGTGCCAGATACAAAGGCGTATATTTCGGTGAAAAACCCGCAAATGGAAGACTCGACGAGCTGCGCGATATGGTTATTACAGATATCGGGTTATATTCCGATACCATTCCGGAAACCCAAATCACCATTTCGGAAATGGAATTCGTCGATAACGGGAGAAGCCTGGAGTTTTCTCCGCCTAAAATCTGTATTCAGGAGGACGGTCATGTTGATGAAAAGTGAACATAGAAAAGAACTGGTTTCCGAGATACGATCCCTGGCACAGTCGCAAGGGCTGAACACGGTGTTTACCACATTCCTGGAGATTACCGCAAACAGCCTTGCCGCCCAGACCGATCCGGAAAATACCGAAAAGCGAGAACAGCGATATCAGGAGATGGCGTCGACCATGACGCCGGAACTTTTATCGTCCTATGCGCGGATGTTGGCATTGCTATTCCTGACTGTCCGTGAGTATCGAGATGATCCCTGCGACATTCTTGGGGGAATCTATCACGAGCTGAATCTGAATAACGAGTGGAACGGGCAATACTTCACGCCGGACGATGTCTGCCGTCTCATGGCACAAATCACGCTTCCATCGGACGAACTTTCAGCCAAGGATGGTCCGATTACCATTAACGAGCCGACCTGCGGCTCGGGAACGATGGTTATCGGCGCCATTTGGGCAATGCAGCGTAAGGAATTTGACTATCGTCACAATACATTCTTTGTGGCGCAGGATATCGACATTCGCTGCGTTTGGATGACCTATATCCAACTGAGTCTGTATGAAATCCCTGCCATGGTCATTCACGGAAACACCCTGACGATGGAAGAGTGGGACAGATGGTATACGCCGTATGCATTGGTACCCTTTTCGACGATGCGGAGTGAAAATAGATGTGCTGTGGAACCTGTGAATGGACAACACTGATGCCCATAAAGCAAAATACAAGGAGGAAAGACTGTACATGAGTACGAATCAAAATCTAATGCAGCATATGCGGGAATTGATCGATTGCATCAAGGCGGCAGATGTTGCGTATTACCGGGATGATAATCCCACAATGACCGACCGTGAATATGATCTGCTGGTCGATGAGCTGAAGGAACTGGAAGCAACAACCGGTTTGATCCTTTCTGGGTCACCTACTCAGACTGTTTCCGGAGAGATTCTGAAAGAACTGACGCCGGTGCGTCATACCAAACCGATGCTCTCGGCGGATAAAACAAAGTCCGTTGATGAGATGCTCCAGTTTGCAAATGGCAGACCTGTGGTGCTTTCGTGGAAGCTGGATGGTCTGACACTTGTCCTCCGCTACGAAGGCGGAGAGTTCAAGCAGGCAATCACCCGAGGCCGCGAGGGCATTATCGGTGAAGATGTGACGCATACCGTCCGCACCTTTATGAATGTGCCAATGTGCATTCCATGTACAGACAAATTTGAGGTGCGAGGTGAAGGCGTCATTTCCTGGGCGCACTTTGAAAAGATCAATCTCAGTCTGAGTGAGCCATATTCTCACCCCAGAAATCTGGCAGCCGGCAGCGTAAGAATGCTGAATGCCCGTGAGTCTGGGAAACGATATCTGGAGTTCTTTGCTTTTGATTTGATCAGCGATTCCATCGAAGAACAGAGGAAAACTGCCCAGCTGCAATTCCTTGCGGAAAATGGGTTTGATGTAGTTCCGTATGTGTATACGGATACCCATGATGCAGATGAGCTTCGTGAGCTGATTGCAAATTTCAAGCCTGCTGAGTACGGCTACCCCGTAGACGGTGTGATTATGGAATATGACAATCTTGTCTACGGTCGGAGCCTTGGTGCCACCGGACATCATGAAAACCGACTGATGGCTCTCAAATGGGAAGACGAACTCTATGAAACAGAGTGTACCGGATTGGATGTTGCCGTGACCAGAACCGGAATGGTCAGTCTGACAGCGACTTTTAAGCCTGTGGAGATTGACGGGACGATGGTGAGCCGTGCCTATGTGCATAACTTCACCATCTATAAGAATCTGGCTTTGGGTATCGGCGACAAGCTTATGGTCTATAAGGCAAACAAAATCATTCCGCAGATTGCAGAGAACAGGACCAAAAGCGGAGAATTGGATTATCCGCATACCTGCCCCTGCTGCGGTTCAAGGCTCACATTCCATACCCTGCCGGGAGGAAGCAAGCAGTTGTTTTGCGAGAATCCGTCCTGTGCAGCCAAACTGATTCAGAAGTTTGACCATTTCTGCGAAAAAACCCGCATGAATATCGAGGGCCTCTCCGCCACAACGCTGGAGAAGTTTATCGGTCATGGCTGGATCAAAAACTTCGGAGATCTGTATGCACTGGAACAGCACCGGGAGGATATCATCCAGACGGAGGGCTTCGGCGTGAAATCCTATGAGCGATTGCAGGAATCCATTGAAAAGAGCCGCCATTGCACGTTGGCAAAGTTTATTGCCGGTCTTGGCATCCCGATGGTCGGCAGACATGCCGGCCGTGATCTGGACCGCTATTTTGGCGGCTCATGGGAAGCCTTTGAATCCGCAATCCAAAGCGGCTTTGATTTTACGCAGCTTCCGAACTTCGGAGAGACGATGCACAACAACATTTACAAATGGTATGCGGATGAGGAAGAAGCAAAGCTTTGGCGTCCGCTGCTCGACAAAATCATCTTTGAAAAGGAGACAACAAATATGTCCACAAATACAAGCAATCCCTTCTATGGCAAAACCGTTGTTGCAACGGGAAAGCTGGAGAATTACACCCGTGACGGCATCCAGATGCGACTTCTGGAGCTGGGCGCAAAGCCCGGTTCGTCCGTCAGCAAAAACACGGACTACCTGATCGTGGGAGAAAAAGCCGGCAGCAAGCTTGCAAAGGCGCAGCAGCTCGGTGTGAAGACTCTGACAGAACAGGAATTTGAAAATATGCTCGCTGAATGATCTCAGCAAAACGTGGCGGAGTGGGTCTTTCCTGCTCCGCCATATTTTTTCGGAAAGGAGCTCAGAAATGAGACGAAAGAAAATCGGAACGATGGATTTTCACGGAAGCGTCGATATTACAGACCCGTGTTATAACCGGGATGTGTGGTGTCGTATGACAGATGTGAAGATCAGAAATGGTGTGTATACCTGCATAGCGTGGCATCACAAGGACAAGGGCACATTCGATAACGGTGAACCGTATTGCTACGATGTAATTGGGATTATCGGGATATACCTTGACGGCGTAATTCCGTGTCAGAAGGATATGAAAGAGATCGGCAGTATCGGTGTAGACGCCGGACTGGCAGGCTTCTTTCATAACAAACCGGATTATACCGACGACGAATGGGCTGCTTTCTGCGATCGAGTCAGGCATGGCGATGCCTGGCTGATCAAAGAGGGCTTTTATAGCTCATCCGGGTATGGTGATGGCTGCTATGGCGTGTATGCCTATGAGCAGGGCGGAGAAATCACCGCAATTGAAATCAGATTTTTATAAGGAGGACATCGGGATGAATCCACATAAAAAGAACATCGAGCTTACCGGCAGCCTGATTTATCCAATCGAAGTCGGCGAAGCTGCATTTATCCGTGAAGCAGACGGTATGCGCAGAACAAGTACCGTCCTGCGGACCAAGAAGATCTCTGCACAGGAAATTTGCTTTGAAACTGTCAATACCAACTACCACCTGCATGTGAAACAGGAGGTATCGGCATGAGCAGCGAGATCTACTATGACAGAGCTTTTATCCGTGTAGGCGATCGCTTCATACCGGTTGTCAATCACGGTTCGTCCAATTGCTTCGATTTTGACGTCCACGGTCGGGAGGTCCCGGAAAAGCATTGGTCGGTTTTGAATTACACCTTTCACGGCCGCCAGCTTTTCACCGAAGAGGAAATCCGGCAAATTGCAGCGGTGTACGAAGCGGCAAACAGCGATAACCGCGACGGAATAAGGAAAAGCCGAAACCATTCCTTTGGTGTAGGTGAATTTGGCCGCTGGATCATGAATGGGATGAAAACGGCACACACCGTGGAGGAATACAGGGCATGCGGTAATACCGTTGTTGTAGTTGAGTATACGGAGCCAATTTGGAAAAAGCATGTTGTTTACACAACGGAAAAATTGCTCGACAAGCTAAATGATCTGGATGGGAACCCAATCTCGGTGTCCTTCTGGGATGACCGAACCGTGACACATCCGCCAACACGGCGCAAAAACGACTTATTGAACCACAACGATCTGACTGAATACTATGTACTCCGAGCTGCTCAGGGTTTCTTCGTCAAACGCAGCAGCCGACGCATCTGGTTTGCTCGAAAGATTCCGCCGACAGCAGCCTCTGTTCGGAAATTCGGAACGGAAAAGGTAGCGCAGCGGTATCTGGATGACAATGCCAAGTTCTTCGCAAAAATTGCATTTCAGATTGAGCATATACAGAACGGAGGCGACGCCATATGAACGAATCCAAGACAGACCGTTTCCGCCGAGTGGCAGAAGCACGGGTGAATAAAATCATTAAGATGATCCGCTTGCTCGGAAATTGCTCCGGAACGGGCGTATATGAGTACACAGACACACAGGCGGCATACATCTTTTCAGCGCTGCAATCCGAATTGGACAAAGCCAAACAGAAAGCCATCGCTCGGGAAACATCGTTTTTCATTGACAGATACAAACGAGTTTGACGACGATAGGCCTCTGGAGCCGACAATTGCACTTGCCCTTCCGGACGGAAGCTACCTTCGGGCCGTTGTCTATGAGGACGACCACTTTCCTGCTATCAACATCTATTGGGATCACGATGGCGGAAAAGCTTCCGAACTGCTCTGCTTTGCAGAATACAATTCCGAACGGGATGAAGGTGCGCAGGTTTGCATCGGCACCTATGTCTCCGACGAGGATGAAACCCAATATTACGCGCCATATATGGCAGAAAGGAATAACGAACCATGAGTTCAAAAGTAATAAAACTAACCTGGTCGGAGGTCGCGGAAATGGTCCGGACAGAACTCCGAAAAATCATTGGCAGAGATGTTTTCTGTGTAGCAAAATCCGATGACGACACCTACTGGGATATCAGCTTCCCTTTGGAGAGGCTTCCCTTATCCGACCTGCACCGTATTCTTGAAGCACTTGATGCAACGGATAGTCAGCGCGATTTGTCGCTTCCTCCGGAGGAGGATCATGCCGACAGTGTCAGTTCGCTCAGTATGACGGTGAGTCAACTTCTACTTCGCAGGAATCTCGGGTATGACTGGGAATGCCTGCATCTTGCCGAGGACAGTTTCTGGATACTCGGAGTGAAGGATGCTCCCGAAACCAATGATTTTATTAAAATCGGCAGTCAGCGTTTTCCGCTTGGCGAGCTGAAAAGCCGTCAGGAGGTGCTTGACTACCTTCGGGGAAACGGTGCTTCACATACGGCACTGATGGACATCTGCGAGAAATACCGGGAGAAATATCAAAACGAACTGTGCTGGCATTATCCGACCACGGACGAACTGCATCTAGGCACTTTTCTGCTGCTTGTAAAAGAAGGTGTCTTGAGTCTGCCATTCAATGAAGCAGACAGCGTTGATTATGAACTTTTTTGCTTAGAGGATGCATGCCTTTGTGACGCTGCGTCCATAAACATGCTGATTGCAGACTGGTACCGCTTTGACGCAGATCTTCGCCATGCAATGGAGGGAATGAGACGGTATTACGAAAAAAAGGAGGGGCAAAATGAAGTCCAGAATTGATTGGATCATCCATGGCTGTGCCAACGGTGTGGTATGCGAGTATTTTGGTGAAACCGAAAACGGGTTTCTGCCCGGTACCTGCAATTTTCACACGCACGGTATGGAGAAATACAGTCATCTCGATTTTCAGATGACTTTAGCCTACCCTCCGCAGGAGCTTTGCAGAATCCTCAACACAATGGGGCTTCGTGTGCAGACCGGAGAGCGTTTCAAAAACGGCGATATGGTATCCGGAATTTACGAGGATTGCGATGTACGGCTGACCGAGTTTGAAGAAACAGGCCGAAAGGTGCTTCGCATCATTGTTCCGGATAAACATAACCGCTTCCCGGAAGATTCGGAGTGTGAGACGCCCTATCAGTTGCAGTCGCTGGCCACAGAGGACATCTGGCAAGAAGGAGGATTCCGGCAATGAAAATAAAGCTATATCAGATTGCTCCTGAGAAGGATGACAAAAAGCTGATGTTCATGAGTTACAAATTTACCGTATTGCACGGTGGGATCAACGCAGACACCTATGAGCTCGTCTTTGACGGCGATTTGCCGGCGCAGACAGCGGAAGATGTTTTTCGCATTTTCAACCTGAAACATCCGAACGGATACAGAGGTCGCTCTATGAGCGTTTCGGATATCGTCTGGATGGAAGATATCGGGTATTGGTTCTGCGACAGCGTTGGCTTCAGGCGGATCCGATTTTCGGGAGAAAAATGCTGCTGGAGGAAGTTTGATGGATGAACTGTATCAAAATCTCGTTAGACTGAGTCCGAAGGAGCAGGTACCGTTTCGGTGCATCGGCTGCGGAGAATGCTGCAGGCATGTACATATGCAGGTTCCGGTCGAAACTCTGGATGCGTTCCGTATCGTAAAGCATTTGCAGCAGCAAGGCGAAGATATCGAGTGCATGGATGATTTTTGGGAACGGTACACCGAGCCGGCACTGTTAAATGAGTGTGGTTTTTTCGTGTATTTTCTCAAAACGCAGGGACCGGAGGAAGCTTGCATTTTCCTGCAGGATAATCGATGCCGGATTCACACGGTCAATCCGAGAGCTTGCCGGATATATCCGTTCATTGTAGACCCGAAGGAAAACGGCAGATATGAGTATCTGGTATCCTATGAGCGCAGTCAGCATTTCAAAGGGCCGAAGGTTCATGTGAAAACATGGATGAAAAAGCGCTTTGATGAAGAGGACCGTGCTTTCCTAATTGCTGATTTTGGCTCCGCGAAAGAGCTGGCGCGGCTGCTCAGAAAAATTCCGGATGAACGCAAGAAGGAAGCGGTTATGTGCTTTCACTGGGCTAAATACGGAAATTTCGACACGGGCAAACCGTTTCTGCCTCAGTATGAGCGGAATCTGAAAGTATTACATGAGTATCTGAAAGAACTCACAGAGTAACAGGTCAGTATGACACAACAAAGAGGCGTCGTTTTGCGGCGCCTCGATCTTTTTTTGGAGGTAATATCAATGGATAACAGACTAAAAGAAATCATAGACAATTTTGACAGCTTGAAAATCGGATTGGATGAACCCTTCCGATTTCATTGCACCATGTGCGGCAAGTGCTGTATCAACCGCGAGGACATTCTACTGACACCCCGAGACATGTACAGCATGGCAAAGGAATTGCAGATCTCACCCGAGGAACTGTTTAAGAGATATTGCGAGACCTATATCGGTCATGACTCCTGCATACCTATTGTCCGACTGAAGCCTCGCGGGTCAATTAAACGGTGTCCGCTTTTGAAGGACCGCAAATGCAGTGTGCATAAGGCCAAACCAGGAGTTTGCGCAATGTTTCCGATTGGGCGGTGCGTTACCGTGGATCAGAAAGCTGCAAAAATGACTAACGCCAAGATTGGAGAAATACAGTATATTTTCACTAATCCCAGCTGCGGCGATAATGCCGAAACGCACACCGTGAGAGGGTGGCTGAGTGAATTTGGTATTCCTGTTGAAGATGAGTTCTTTAATCTGTGGCATCAAAAGATTTTCCAACTCGGCTCGATTTTCCGTAAGGCGGAAAAGGTATGCAGCGATCACACAATGGAACTTGCATGGACCGCAACTTTCGTGGCGCTCTATCTGGAATACGACACGAGTAAAGATTTTCTCCCTCAATTTGAGGAGAACTCTGAAAAGATCCTTAATCTTATGAAAATGATACCAACATCGAAGGGCGGTGCCGACCGTGCGTGAAGACAGGAATCAGTTTCAGATCATTCGTAAGGATGCCCGGAACTGTTTCGTGGAAAGCCTGAATGACAGCTTCTCTATCGGCAGGATTCATCTGGCCTTTGCCGCTTATGATCAGTCGAAGCCGGCCGGCCAGCGCCAGACGAACAATGTCCATATCTATATTGCTGTGGATGAGTTTCTGGAACTGTGCCGAAAGCTGGATTGCGGCGAGCTGCGGTATATACTGCAAAGCAAAAAGAAAAACGGCGATAATACGCCGTTGTACCAGTGCCTTGGCGGCACATCTGCCGAAAAGCTTAGAGGCATCGGTCGGGCAAGACCGGACGGAAAAAGCCTTTCCCGGGTGGCGCAGCTGGTACCGGCCAACAAAGCAGATTTCCTGTTTGTTGCCGACAGCGGCCCCGGCGAAACCAACGAAAAGGGATTGATTGTTCCGAAATTCGGTAATAAGCCGGAAAACCATGTGGCAGTCATGATGAGCTTTGAGTCACTGAGCGAGATGTTCCTGATAACAAGGATGCATTATCATTGCTGGCTCACATCGTGGTATCAGCAAAATGCAAATCAACCGGCACAAAAGCAGGGACAGTACAGTGAAAACCACAAAGAACCGGACAGTTCTTCTGTTCAGATGTTCTAACGTGGTTCGGGCGGCAGGGAGTAAAATCCTTGCCGCCTTTTTTCATAAGTATAGTAAATCAAAATACTCATTTGTTTCAGACTCGTTGCGTCCTTTTGCCGCCTATTAAATGGCGAAAAAATGGCACAGAAAAGCCGATGACACGGAAATGAAAAGATGTTATAATAATACCGTCAATCAGTGGGCCTGTAGCAAGAGCCCACTTTTATTATGCAAAAAAGGAGCGTGTGAAAATGAAATACTGTCCCTACTGCGGTGCCGATATTCCAGACGGCGCCGTTTCCTTTTGCGCTGAATGCGGAAAAGCATTACCGGCCAAGAAGGAGAAGCCGGAGAAGTCAACGCCGGTGAAAAGATCGTCTGCGGGCAAAAAGAAAAAGCATAAATCCTCGGTCGTGACCGATGCTGAGCTCCGGAAAGCGTACAATGACGGCTATGACGGATACTATGAGGATCTTCTACCGGTCGATCACGGCAAGGAGCGCTTTGAAACTGACTCTGCCCCGGTAAAAAAGATTATTATCTTGGCAGTCGGTGTGCTCGTTGTGATTGGACTCTGCGTACTGATGCTGTATTTTGTTTGATAGTTGTAAATCCAGTGTGCTGCCCGTGTAATGTAAGTAAAAAGCACGCGAGGTGGCAGAGATGATTTATTTATCCAAAGGAATTGTGCAGAAAGGCTCTACGGAACAGCTTCTATTCGTTTTGTACGGCGGGCAGAAATTTGAACTCTCAGAAAATGCCGCAGCAGCATGGCTGAACGGCCGCTTCAATTTTGCGGAAGCTCTCGGGCGCAATGAGCCCCCGGTCATCTATCTGCAAAAACTGGGGCTTGTGGAAACGGAAGCAGACAATGATGAACTTTCCCGTTATAGGATTGCATCAAGGTGCATCTTCTGTCCGGCAGACACTACCGGACCATCTGTGCTCAGGGCTATGGATAAAGAAATATTGCAGTGGCTGAAGAATGCCGGTGTTCGTCTGACCGTAGCAGAGCTTGTATATCTCATAGAAAACGGGATCAACCCCACGCAGGACCTTCTGTATACGGATAACCGGCAGAGACTGATCGAACGGATCTATACGGTCGATACGATTGCAGACAATCTCCTTGAAAATCAAATGGAAACAGCAAAATGCCGCGATGCCGTTGTGCAGAGTCTGATGCGACTGTTGAAAAAGAAATTAGTGCTCGTATTGTGAGGTGAAATCGGATGAAGGAAAGGTTCAAGCAACTCCCTGAGCCATTGCAGCAGCAGGTGATCCGGCGCTTTGCCGTGGCGACCGTGTTTGTGCTCCTCTTCTTTATTACGCTGTTCGGCTTTTGGGATTTCTACCTTTTCCTCCCCTGTTTGTTCTTTGCCGGATTCTTTATTGTAAATGCCTTACGGCTGCTTTATACTTGTATCAGGGGAGATTATATTTCGGTAAGCGGTACCTGTGTCCAGGTGGAAACGACCGCAATACGAAAGCGTATAAAAAGCCTGACGCTTGAGTATGAAGAGGAAGAACCAAGGCTTTTGACCGTTTCCATACGCGAAAGAATGAAACGGCTCAGCGTGGGAGATACTGTGACTATAT
>ERZ780044.243-NODE-243-length-12168-cov-2.51751_pt1 | contig 12168 bp, 8 predicted proteins | sample MGYA00511849_ERZ780044 | MGnify/ENA primary metagenome ERZ780044 (study PRJEB29588, sample SAMEA2152467) | human gut metagenome | biome: human gut; feature: human-associated habitat; material: faeces | place: Denmark | collected 2008/2010 ...
AGTTGGCGGTGGTGCCTTCCAGGCCTGCCTGCTGGAATACCTTCACGGAATAATTCAGCACGGAATTAATGCCCGTAGCCTGCGTAAACGCCAGAACGAGCACCGCCAGAACAAAGGGATAGATATACTTGCGTTGAAGAAGGGACTCGCCGGAAGAGCTCTGCTTTTTGAGTTCCTCCGCCTTCTGCGTCTCGTTCCTCTTCAATGTGGACCATTTCATCAAACACTTCCTTGGCGCGGGCATCCCCGTAACTGCGCACCAGCACAGCCATGGCTTCATCCTTGCGGCCGCGGCGGAACAGGTAGCGGGGAGATTCGCTCAAACGGAAGGAACCGAAAAACAGGAACAGGCCGGGAATGGCGCAAACCCAGAAAATAGCCTGCCAGGCCAGAACCTTGGCGGAAGTCAGCGATTCTTCGCTCGCGCCGGAATTCTCGACGCCGCCCACATAACTGGCGGCAAGCAAACCGACGACGGCGGCAAACACCAGGCCCACCGTCAGCAGGAACTGGAACATCCCCGTTCCCTTGCCGCGGGATTCGGCGCTCAGGCACTCGGCCAGATACAGCGGAACGACCACGCCCACAATACCGGCGCTGGCGCCCTGAAGAATACGGCCCAGCAACATAATGCCGAATACCTCCTGGGACAGGCAGATCACGGGGATGCTCGCCGTAAATAAGGCTGCGGCCACGGTAATCAACGCCTTGCGTCCCATCTTGTCGGCCAGATAGCCCGCAAACAGGGAAGAAAGAACGCTGCCGAACAGCACGGCGGCCACCACCTGGGAAAGCTGGGAGGGATTAAAACCGGCCGTCTGCTCAATGTAGGGAAGCGCGGCAGCAATCACGCCAACGTCCACACCGTAGAGCAGGCCGCCCAAACCGGCCATGATGAGGAGATAGCGCATATATCGCCTGGCCGCATCCGGAACGGCGGCTTTCATGTTTTCTTGGTCTGTCATGGTCGTTGCATTCTAGTAAATTGGCTCTTCTCCGCAACCAAAAAAGACACTTCCCGGGCAAAAACAAATTTCCTACCCGGAAATGCGTTCAAATGGTGAAAATATCGCAAAAGAAACAAGTAACAAACTGTCCGAAAACAGGAAATCATTTGGACACCTCTGCAAAAAAAGCCCTCATGCATCCCCCGGCTCCGAAAAACAGCCATGGGAAAATTCCGGAGCCGCACTTCAATCCCCGTAAACCGTCCGAAAAAAACTCCCCTTCCGTATTGGAGCCAGAAAAACAGCGCGATGCGCCATCACGGAAACGGAAGCCGCCCTTACCGGTATCATCTGGCGGAAGAATCTATCCCAAGCCGCTTTTCAATCAGGTTCACAGACAACTCCGCGCACAGGCGCAATTCGTTATCGGCGTCATGAGTGAAAGCCTTAAGCGCGGACAGGGAAGCTTCCGAACCGATTTCCCCAAGAATGCGGGCGGCGGAACGTTTCAAAACAAAATCGTCCGACTCATTCAGCGAACGGATGATATCAGCTTCTCCCGTTGGGCCGGCTGCCTTGCATTCGTCCTCCCACTTCTGGGGTTCTTTTTTCCATTCCTCCAGAAGCAACGCCAAACTTCTCTTTTCCGAACCATGCAGTAAAAACCTGATCAGAGACGCCGGAATTTCGCAATCCGCCTTCTTCAGCTCCGTAGCCACGTAATCAACCACGCGCTGAGCCTCCTCATGATCCGGTTCCGCCCATACCACAAGGGCCGAAGCCAACGCGGTCACATATTCCGCATCACGCCCCCACGGTTCCCGGAGAAGCTCCACCAGCCTGGAAGAAACCTCACCCCGCATCTTATCCGGATTCACAGCCGACAAACGTTTTGCAGCGGCAATAACGCGACGGATGTCCAGACAGGACAGCTCCTTCAAATTGGCCAGCACGAAATACTGGTGGCGCTCATCCTGCAACGCGGCGGAAGCGGGCCGCGCTTCAAACCTGTCCCGGTTCAGAATCACTTCCACAAAAAAACGCTCCTTATCCTGCAGGGACACCTTCCCCATCTTGCCCGCAACCTCTACAAATTCCTTAAACGTAATGGGAGTGGGAGTAATAACGAACAGTCCGCCGCCCGTTCCCTTGCGGTCATAAAAAATAGGTTCGTCCTCGGACTGGGTCATCCTCTTCAAATACGCCTTTACCATATCCCGGTTGGCTGCATTCACCCCAACCACCCATACGCCCAGAACCCCCTGGGATTCCTTGCGGTCAATAGCGGAAAACAGAGGTTTCAAATCACCGGCCCCATAATTCTGGACAGAAGCGTTCTTGGAGGGCAGCTGCTCCAGCCCCATGCTGGTAAAGCCGGAGACATCTTCTTCCCCGGCGCTCCCCTCTTCATGACCTCCGAGCAGGGAAGGATTCACCTTGACCGGATACACGAAAGGCAGGGAAGCAATCCCCCCTGCAACCAGCAAACCCAGCAAAATGAAAACAATCTTGTGCCTGCGTCCAGCACAGGCCATCAAGCCTCCGGCAAGACAGGCAAAAAACAGGGCGAACGCCTTCTGCTGGGGCTGCTGCAGCATGGAAAGGAAAAAGGTCCCATCCATCTCGGAAGAAGCATTGTAAAAAATCCAGACGCAGCCGGCGGCAACAGCCAGAGACGCGCAAAGGCACACCAATTGAATCAGCCCCGTTTCCACCAGGGCGCTCTGAATGGCTTCCCTCCTGTCTTTGGGGGAATGGACGGAAACGGCTTTCTTCGCTTTGGCAAAAGGTTTCTTAGGAATCAGTTTTTCCCTGTCGCAAAGAAATTCATGCCCGCATTTGCTGCAATTCACCATAGAACCCTCCGCGGAAGAAGGCACATTGATATGTCGTTTGCACTGTGGACAATTCAGATTCACCGGGCTCCAATATGCACGTTTTTCATTCTTTTGCAATACCTGTCTTCCCAACTTTCCTCTTACCATGTACCCCGCGAAAATATGCAAGAAACTTCCATCGGCTCCTATTTCCATCATTTCTCCTTTTCATTTCGACTCTCTGATTTTTTTCTGAATGTGAAAACTCGCTCAAACCGCTCTCATTGAAAATAACATTTAATCGAAAACCATTCCGCAAACTTCGGAAAACAAGGTAAAGGGAAAATTCCCATCTTCCCCTGGCGAAAAGCTGGAAACTTTTTAGTCTCCTTTATCAGGGGCTCACATTTCCAAACGCACCTTGATATAAATTATTTGAATTTTACAACACGGGCCATTGGAAAAAGATAAAAACGCTCTTCATGCTCCTCCTCCCGCCTCACGTCATTCCGAGTGAACACGCTTGCAGAAGAGGAAATTTGGTAGTAGAATTTCCGCCATGTCATTGCAGCCTGCCGAACGCCGAGATTTCATCCGCGATATGATTTCTGATGACCTTGCCTCCGGCAAGCATCAGGCCCCGGTAACACGCTTTCCCCCGGAACCCAATGGGTATCTTCATATCGGACATGCCAAATCAATCTGCCTCAACTTCGGCATCGCCCAGGAATTTCCGGGTGCGCGCTGCCACCTGCGTTTTGACGACACCAACCCCAGCAAGGAAGACCAGGAATATGTGGACAGCATTCAGGAAGACATCCGCTGGCTGGGCTTTGACTGGGGCGACAACCTTTTCTTTGCCAGCAACATGTTCGACTTCTTTTACGAATGCGCCGTCTCCCTCATCCGCAAGGGATTGGCCTACGTAGACGAACAAACGGTGGAGGAAATACGCGCCCAGCGGGGCAACGTGAACGTGCCCGGACAGGAATCACCCTACCGCAACCGCTCCGTGGAAGAAAACCTGGCACGCTTCCAGGCCATGAAAAACGGAGAAATCCCGGAAGGCAAAGCCATCCTGCGAGCCAGGATAGACATGGCCTCCAGCAACATGAACATGCGGGACCCCGTGTTGTACCGCATCATGTTCGCGGAACACCACAACACGGGCAGTTCCTGGTGCATTTACCCCATGTACGACTTCGCCCACCCGCTGGAAGATGCCTACGAACACATCACCCATTCCCTCTGCACGCTGGAATTTGAAAACCACCGCCCCCTCTATGACTGGGTCATTGAAAACTGCCCCGTCCCGGCACGCCCGCGCCAGACGGAATTCGCCCGCCTGAACCTTACCTACACCGTCATGAGCAAGCGCAAGCTGCTGCAACTGGTGCAGGAAGGACACGTCTCCGGCTGGGACGATCCACGGATGCCCACCGTCTCCGGCATGCGCCGCCGGGGCTACACTCCTGCCGCCATCCGCAACTTCTGCCACACCATAGGCATCACTAAATTCAACGGCTTCACAGATGTGGCCCTGCTGGAATACAGCGTAAGGGAAGACCTGAATGCCAACGCGCCGCGCCGCATGGCCGTGCTCAATCCCCTCAAGGTCACTATCACCACCCTGCCGGAAAACGCGGAAGAAATGGCTGAAGTGCTGAACAATCCGGAAAAACCGGAAGAGGGCGTCCGCCGCCTCCCCATCACAAGGGAAGTCTGGATTGAACGGGACGACTTCATGCTGGACCCTCCTAAAAAATACTTCCGTCTGGCCCCCGGCCGCACCGTACGCCTCCGGGGGGGCTACTGCATCACCTGCACGGACTACAAGCAGGATGCGGAGGGAACTATCACGGAAATCTTCTGCGAACACATTCCCGGCACCATCGGTTCCAACCCTCCGGAAGGAATCCAGTGTCGCGCCGCCATTCACTGGGTAAGCACCAAATACGCGGTGGACGGAGAAATCCGCATCTATGACCGCCTTTTTACGGAAGAAAACCCGGACGCTGCTGAAGAAGGGTTCCTGTCCGTCATGAATCCCTCATCGCTGACCGTCATCACAAACGCCAAGCTGGAACCCTCCCTGGCCGGAGCCGAACCAGAATTCCGCTGCCAGTTCGAACGTCTCGGCTACTTTGTGGCGGACCGCAGGGACCATGTACCGGGCCGTCGTCCTGTTTTCAACCGCACGGTGGCTCTCAAGGACTCCTGGGCAAAAAAACAAAAATAACCTCTATTCATCCCCTTTTATGGACAATCAACTTCAATTCTGCACCGTTGAAGAAGCTGTGGAAGAAATACGGCAGGGACGGATGATCATCGTTACGGACGACCCTGGGCGTGAGAATGAGGCAGACTTGATCATTGCCGCCGAATTCGCCACGCCGGAAGCCATCAACTTCATGGTTACCCACGCCAGGGGCCTCGTCTGCGCACCTCTTTCACCGGAACGGGCGGACGCCCTCCAACTCCCGCTCATGACCTCCGTCAACCGGGAAAACATGTCCACAGCGTTCACCGTCTCCGTGGATGCGGCCCATGACATCACTACGGGCATCAGCGCCGCGGAACGCTCCCTCACCATTCGCACGCTGGCGGACCCCAAAGCCACCGTCAACGACTTTGTTCAGCCGGGTCACACATTCCCTCTCCGCGCCGTTCCCGGCGGAGTGCTGCGCCGCGCCGGCCATACGGAAGCCACCATTGACCTCGTGCGCATGGCGGGCCTCCAGCCCGCCGGCGTCTGCTGTGAAATCATGAAGGAAGACGGGACCATGGCCCGCATCGGGGACCTGGGAGGATTCCAGAAAAAACATGGTCTGAAAGCCTGCACCGTAGCCCAGCTCATTGAATACCGCCGAGCCAAGGAAAAGCAAATCCGGCTGGTGGAAACCGTCAACATGCCCACAGACTACGGTGACTTTACCTGCCGCCTCTATGAATCCCAGCTGGACGGCGCTCTCCACCTGGCCCTGGTTCACGGGGAAATCTCCCCGGACAAACCCACGCTGGTGCGCGTGCATAGTGAATGCCTGACGGGTGATGTCTTCGGCTCCCGCCGCTGCGACTGCGGCAGCCAGTTGCACACCGCCATGCGCCGCATCGCCCAGGAAGGAGGCGTCCTGCTCTACCTGCGGCAGGAAGGCCGAGGCATCGGCCTGGCGGCGAAACTCAAGGCTTACAAACTTCAGGAACAGGGTCTGGATACCGTGGAAGCCAACCTCAAGCTCGGCTATCCGGACGACCTGCGCGACTATGGCATCGGCGCGCAAATCCTGCATGACCTGGGAGCAAACCAGTTGCGTCTGCTTACCAACAACCCGCGGAAAATCGTGGGGCTGGAGGGCTTTGGCATAAAAATCACGGAACAGGTTCCTCTCATCATCCCACCCAACGAACAAAACAGCAAATACCTGGCTACCAAAAAATGCAAGCTGGGCCACATCCTGTAACTTTCCACTCCATCCCTTCATGTCCACGGAACTTCCCCGCCGCCAGCGCGCCACGGGCACGCGCGCCAAAATCTGCATCGTCGCCTCGGAATACAACGAACAATACACCCAGGCCCTGGTAGAAAACTGCTCGGAAGAACTGAAAACCGTGCTTCCCTCGGTCCGCCTGGAAATCATCCGCGTACCGGGAGCCTTTGAAATTCCGGTGTCCATTAAATCCGTTCTCTCCCGCTCTCCGGAAAAACGTCCTGATGCCGTGGTGGCTCTGGGGGTCATCCTGCGCGGCAGCACAGACCACGCGGACCTTATCGGCTCCACCATTACCCAGGCCCTGATGCAGCTCGCCCTGGAATTCACTACCCCCGTCATTCATGAAGTCCTGCTGCTGAATGATGAAAAGCAGGCCTTCGCCCGCTGTATCGCCTCTCAGCTCAACCGCGGCCGTGAAGCGGCCCGCACCGCTGCCCGCATGGCGGAACTCTTCCTCAACTCCCTGCTCCGGCAATAATACCTATTACTCTCTCTTCTCTATCGCCATGCTCTCACGCAACCAAATCAGACAAGCCGCCCTCCAATACCTTTACGCCGCCTCCCAGACGCCGGAAACGGAACAGGAGGGAATCTGGGATATCCTGATGGAACCTTTCCGGGGAGACTACTGCAAACTCAAGGCCAAGGCCGTCTCCGGCCACCTGACAAGGGACTATCCGGACAAGCTGCGCCTCTTCATCACCCGTGCGCGGGAAACGGCGGACAAACTGCAGCAAGACCCTCTTACCCTGCCCGTCCGCGACCAGCTTCAGGACCTGCTGACCAAGGAAGGAGAATTCAACGCCGCCCTGCTCCGGCTGAAAAAAGCCCTGCACGAAGACCCCGCCAATGACAAGGGTTCGCTTTCCGCCGCCTGCGACGCCGCCCAGGAACTCAATACCGCGCTGATGCAGATGCGCCGCCGCCTGCTGGACACGCTCAAGGACTTCCCAGCCTACAACGGGATCTGGCCCTCCCTCATTTCCTCCTGCAGGAAACTCCAGGAAATCAATGACCGCATCAACTGCCTCATCCACCCGTACGACCGCCCCTCCCTGGCGGAAATAAAAAAAGTGGTGGAGGCAGGACGGGATGCGGATGAACTCTACCGGGAAGCCAAAACCCTGGGGGAAGACATCCTGCGCCGCCGGGACGGGTTGGACGCCGCCATCGACTCCACGTTGGAAAACTACTCCCCGGAACGCGTCAGCGCCATTGACCGCGCCATCCTGCGCCTGGGCGCCTATGAACTCCTTCATCGCAAAGACCTCCCGGCTCCCATCGTCATCTCGGAGGCCATCCGCCTGTCGGAACGCTTCTCCTCAGCGGAATCCCCCCGCTTCGTCAACGGCGTCCTGGCCGGAATCTCAAAAACGGAACACCCGGCATAACTCCGCTTCGCGCCATGGCAGGATTCTTTAAAAAACTATTCACCAAATTCTCCCGAAGCTCCCGGATAGACTGGGAAGAACTGGAAGCTGAGCTGGTAGCCGCGGACATCGGCATCAGGCGCGCCATGGGTATTGCGGACCAGCTGAAGGAAAGCAAAGGCCTGGATGCGGAAAATCTGGTGGAATCCACCCGTGAAGTGCTCCGCCGGGCCTTTCCTTCCACCGCTCCGTCCCTGCCCGTCCCTCCGGAAGGCAAACCGCTGGTCATTCTGGTCGTGGGCGTCAACGGCACCGGGAAAACTACTTCTGCGGCCAAATTGGCCCATTTGCTGCAAAAACAGGGCTCCCGCGTCCTTCTGGCTGCGGCGGACACTTTTCGCGCGGCCGCCGTGGAACAGCTTCAAAGCTGGGCGGACAAGCTGAATATCCCCATCTGCAAGGGAGCACCCGGCCAGGATCCGGCCTCCGTCTGCTATGAGGCCCATACGCAGACCATCAGGGAAGGCTTCCAATACCTCATTTGCGATACCGCGGGACGCCTCCATACGCGCCACAACCTCATGGAGGAACTCTCCAAAATTCGCCGTACTCTCGCAAAGCAGGATGCATCCGCCCCCCACAGCACCCTGCTGGTAGTGGATGCCACTACAGGCGCTAACGCCCTGGCACAAGCTAGGGAATTTCATAAAGCAACGCCCCTGGACTCCGTCATTATCACCAAAATGGACGGTTCCGGAAAGGGAGGCGTGGCCGTAGCCATCATGGATGAAATGCACATTTCCCCCTCCTTTCTGGGAACGGGGGAAGGAGCCGAAGACTTTGAACCCTTCAACCGGGACCGCTACGTGGATTCCCTGCTGTAACGGGACCGCCTCAAATCCATGCCACCGCTTCCCCTCATCACCGCCCAGACGGAGGAAAAGCTGCTCGCCTTCCTGACGGAACATGGGCACACCAAATTCCGCACCCAGCAGGTTCTGGACTGGGTGTGGCGCAAGCGCGTCACCACCTTTGACGCGATGAGCAACCTCCCCCCCGCGCTCAAAAATCTGCTGGCGGAAAATTTCCGTTTCCACACGCCGGAAATCGTGGAAATCCACGGCTCTGCGGACACCACACGGAAATTCCTCACCAGAATGGAAGACGGCAGCCTGGTAGAATCCGTCATCATCCCTGCCGCAGCAGCGGAAAATGGAGAAAAATCGGAGCGCGTCACCCTTTGCGTTTCTTCCCAGGTAGGCTGTGCCTTCGGCTGCAAATTCTGCGCTTCCGGGCTGCTGGGCCTTAAACGCCACCTCACCACGGGGGAAATCATCGGGCAGATTCTCTCCGCGGAAGCCATCGCGGGAAAACGGGTCAACAACATCGTCTTCATGGGCATGGGGGAACCCCTTTCCAATTTTGACAACGTGGCGGATGCCCTGGAAATCATCACTTCCCACCGCGGTTTGGAAATAGGGGCGCGCCACATCACCATCTCCACGTCGGGATTCGTGCCCGGCCTGAAAAAACTGGCGGCCTATCCCAGGCAAATCCGTCTGGCCGTTTCCCTGCACGGAGCCACGGACGAAGTTCGCGACCAAATCATGCCGGTCAACAAAAAATGGCCGCTCTCCCAGCTCATTCCGGCCCTTGAAGAATGGAGCAGAGGAAGAAACCAGATGCCCACGCTGGAATACATCCTCATCCGGGACATCAACGACTCTCCGAAAGACGCGTCCCATCTCGTCCGGATCGCCAAACGCCTGCACGCCAAAGTCAATCTCATCCCGTACAACACCGTGGAGGGGCTTCCGTGGAAACGCCCTTCGGAAGAACGCTGCCGTTCCTTCCGGGATGCAGTTCACAAGGCGCGCATCCCCGTTACCATGCGGTATGAAAAAGGTCATGACATCAACGCCGCCTGCGGGCAGCTGAGGCTGAGAAAAGAACAGGAAAAGAACGGATGGACACCCCGTTGACGGAACGGGGCTTTTCCGAATTTGCAACGTTGCCTATTGCCCGGCTCCCTCCGTTGTGCTATCCTTCCCGGCCGGATGCCACCCATCCAGCCGCCTCACCGTGGAAACTACGACAACCACCACTGCCGTTCCCCCGCTGGAACTGACCAGGGCCCCCCGCAAAACCCCGTCCCTGGACCTCAGGGACATTCCGCAGGCTCCCGGCCCGGAAAAAGGAGTGCTGGCCCTCATGGCCATGGACCCGGCCACTTACGTGGGGCAGTGCGTGACCATCGGCATGACGGAGGACTACTTCTACCTCCCCGCGCACAAGCTGCTCTGGCGCCTTTTCCAGGCCCGCTATAACAAAAACGAACCCATTGACATCGTTTCCATCACCCAGGCTTTGGAAGACATGCACCAGCTGGAAGCCGTAGGCGGAAGCGCGGGCCTGGCGGAAATATACACCTTTACCACCACCGGAGCCTATTTTGAGCATTACCTCAATGTCCTGAAGGACAAATTCATCCTCCGCTCCATCATTGACATCGCCAACCAGTCCACCACGCAGGCCTTTGACAATCCGGACGACGTAGCGGAACTGCTGGATTCTGTGGAAACCCATATTTTCCAGATACGGGAACGCTATAACAGCGCCAAGGATGAACAAAGCCTGGCCAGCATCCTTAAACAGGCCGTCACCAATTTTGAAAAATTTATCGCAAGCAAAGGCCAAATCCAGGGACTGACCACGGGATTCGAGGAACTGGACAAAAAAAGCAACGGGCTTAAACCGGGGGACATGTTCATCATCGCCGCCCGTCCCTCCATGGGTAAAACCTCCTTCCTGCTCAACATCATTGAGCACATCGCGCTTAACGAAAAAAAGCCTACTCTGCTCTTTTCCTGTGAAATGCCCGCAGTCCAGATTGTGGAACGCCTTCTTTTCGCCCGTTCCGGAGTCCGCAGCCGGGAAATCATCAAGAGAGGCAACCTCACCCAGCTTGAAATGAAGCACTTCAAACAGGCCGTCAAGGAAGTGGGGGCTTCCCAGCTTGTCATTGACGATACCGCAGCCATCTCCATCAACGAACTCCGGGCCAAAGCGCGCCGGGTCATGCGGGACCAGGGCGGTTTGGCAGCCATCGGCGTGGACTATCTCCAGCTCATGCGCTCCCACTCCAAACAGGCGGCCAACAGCCGTGAACGAGAAGTGGCGGAAATATCCGCCGGCCTCAAAGCCCTGGCCAAGGAACTTAAAGTGCCTGTTATCGTTCTGGCCCAGCTCAACCGCGGTCCGGAAAGCCGCACGGGAGCCAGCCTGGGCGTCCCCCGCATCTCCGACCTTCGCGAATCCGGCTCCATCGAACAGGACGCGGACATGATCGGCCTGCTCTACCGCTCCGCCTACTATGCGGAAGATGAGGAAAAACGCCAGCAAATGGCCGGACGGGCCAATCTGCATCTGGCTAAAAACCGCAACGGCCCCACGGGGGACGTTCCGCTCCACTTCGAAGCGGAACTCATGCGCTTCTCCACCCGCGAAGCGGATGAACACGACCAGGAAAGCGAATAAAAACTTTCTCTCCAGACGCCTGTTCTCTACGGATTAGCAATCCGTTATAGGCAGAAACCGAAGAAAATCCTGTTTGACTTAGGAAAAGTTGCAAAGAGCTACAGCCATTGAAATACAGACTTCTTCTTACATGTAACGTATTCCAGAAAAGAGAGTTATCAAAATTTAACTACAGATTTAAATAACGCAAAGGATCTCCGGGCTTTCATTGGAAGCCAATGGCGCCGGGCAGACTTCATTTCATAAAAACGCCTCTTGGCATGGAAGGAAACGCCAATACAAGTCATTCCAGCTTAGAATCAAAGCTTGACCCCGGATTGCTAACCCGGTAGCATCACGGTAGCGCCAGCGTTTCCTCTGGGCTTATTAATCTAGTTATTTTTTTAATATGAAAAAAAACTTATTTATTGCGGCAATCCTCTGCGGATCATGCATCTGCGCCAATGCCGCCAGCATGGTCACGGAATGGACCGGCAATGCCGGCCCTACGGAAGGCAACACCTATGAACTGGGCAATGCGGACAACTGGAGCAACGGTGTACCCGCCCGCGGCAACAACCAGGGGCCGGACGTCATCTTCAATAACACCGGAACCATCACCCTCAGCGGCTCCATGGTGGACACATCCGATGGCGGCAGCATCACCGTCACGGGCAACAGCAATGTTACGGTTGGGGGAACCCGCTGGACGGGAAATGTCACCATTGGAGCAGGTTCCGCTCTTTCCCTCTCACAAGTGGACTTTAAAAGCAGTGACATCATCCTGGACGGCACCTTCAACCTTGGTGTCTGCGGGATTGATTCCGGCGGCAACGGCGCCCGCCTTGTCTTCGGCATTGGAGGCATCATGAACGTCAACCAAAAAATATGGGGAGCTTCGGACTTCTCCGTTTCCGGTACGCTGGCCACCACATCCACGGATCTGGCTGCTGGAGAATTCCAGTTTGTTACCCGCACGCTGATTACCTCCGCCGGCTTTGACGGCGGGTGCACTTCCCTTGCGGGC
>ERZ780044.247-NODE-247-length-12019-cov-2.7422_pt1 | contig 12019 bp, 11 predicted proteins | sample MGYA00511849_ERZ780044 | MGnify/ENA primary metagenome ERZ780044 (study PRJEB29588, sample SAMEA2152467) | human gut metagenome | biome: human gut; feature: human-associated habitat; material: faeces | place: Denmark | collected 2008/2010 ...
GGCCAGAAAATCAGCATGAAAGAACTCATTGAGCGCTGTTTTAAAGACGACCGGCTCCCGCTGGATATCATTCGCGACGGCAAGCCCATGAAGGTGGAAATGGTGATGAAGCCATCCCCCTCCAGAGACCTTCTGATGGCGGAATACGATAAAATGCCCCGCTACGTCGTCTTTGGCGGCCTGGTGTTCCAGCCCATCCAGCGCAACGTGCTCGCGGCGGCGGACATCTCCATGCTGGACGTTGCACTGGACATCCGTAATTACCAGGAAGACGGCGGCTGCGTGGACCATGAAGACATGGTAATCATCACCAAAGTGCTGGATGATGAGGTAAACGCGCGCCTGTCCGGCTCCATTTCCAATTCTATTGTGGAAAAAATCAATGGCGTGAAAGTTAAGGGCCTTACCCACGCCTATGAACTCCTTTACCCGGAGAACATGCCGGAATACGTCGTCATCGAACTGAAAAACGGAGAACGCCCCCTTGTCTTTGAAGGCAAGGCCATGGAGACGGCCAACAAACGCATCTCCAAAACCTACAACATCCCGAAAAACGCCCGCCTGGACAGCTCCATTCCCGGTCGCCAGTCTGGCCGCAACACCACTCCCGCCCGTTAATCGCCATGAAAATTCTTTCCACTTTTTTCTTCGGTTCCCTGATATTGCTCTGCGGTTGCCAGCCGCGCGAAGCCGGACGAACCGCTCCCGAACCCCAGCCTGAACAACAGACGGAAACGCCTGCGGAACAGGCGGAGGAAACGCCCTCGCCGGCCCCGCTTCCCTCCCCCACCAGCTCCATGGTCGGCATTAACGCCACCAACCAGGGCTATGCCATGATTCAGCCGTGGAGCAAGGAAAACCCGGCGTACAGTCAGGGCTTCGGCATTTATCTGGGAGACGGCAATATCCTGACGGCAGCCAATATCGTTTATTCCGCCAGCTTCGTGGAAGTAACCTCCGCAGACGGAGCCCAGACGGTTCCCGTGACAGTAACCGCCTTTGACCCGGAAGCCAACCTTGCCCTCCTGCGCCTGAAAAACGGAAAAGATGCCGCTTTCCTGGACAAACTGGTCCCCGTTACGCTGGGGAAGGCTCCCCGCCTGGGCGACAAGGTAACCTTCTGGCAATTCAATGATGACGGCCTTCCCATCACCACCTCCGGAACCCTTCTGGCGACGGAAAGCGCCTGCCCGTTCACGAACGGGGAACCGTTCGTCCTGTATAACGTCAAATCCTCCGTTACTCCCCTGAAAGGCGGCGCAGGCAACCCTGTCATGAGAGGCAATGAACTTGTGGGTCTCAGCGCAGCTGCGATCCTCCCGCCCAGAAAGTTCTGGCCGTCACCCATACCATGATTTCCCGGTTCCTGGAGCAGGCCCGGACTGGCAACTACATCGGTTTTCCGGCGGACGGCACCCAGGTCACGGAACTGACCGACCCCGTTTTCCGCAAATTCCTGGGCCTGTCTGAAACTGGCGGCGGCTTTTACGTGGTGAAACTGCCTGTTTACGGCTCTTTCTACAAAGCCGGAGTGCGTCCCGGAGACGTGGTGGAAAGCGTGAACGGCATTCCCCTGGACAGTAAAGGATTAATCAAGGATCCCGCGCTGGGCCCCGTTTCCGCCAATTTCCTGTTCCGTGACTCCGCCAAACCGGGGGATACCATTACGCTGGACATCCGCCGCAAGGGAAAGGACGGCTCCAGCCAGCCCATGACGTTGGACGTCAAACTGGACAGGAGCGCTATTGAAGGCGACCTGGTCAATCCGGCCCCCTTCATCTCCAATCCGCCCTACCGCATTTACGGCGGCCTGGTATTTGTCCCGCTGACGGGAGCCATGATGGGAGAAATCAACAAGCTCAGCAAGAACCATCCACCCCTCAACCTGGTGGAAGCCACTCAAAAGAAAGAGGACATACGGAAAAAAGGCGTGGATGAAATCGTGGTCTTCCTGATGGCCCTGCCCACCCAGGCTACACTGGGATACGCCCAGATGAGCCCCTCCATTGTGGAAAAAGTCAACGGCGTGCAGGTGAAAAGCTTCAAGCACCTCAACCAGCTTCTGGACCTTCCCGCTCCCGGCGGCACGCACCGCATCGAAGTGACCCAGCAGCCGTACACCATGTACATGTCCCAGAAGGAAGCTGCCAAAGCGGACCGATTCATCCAGATGAGGGCCGTTCCCGTGCTCCGCAGGGACTAGGAATCCGCGAGCCATGTTCATTTGCAGCCCTCCTGGCATGTCTCTTCACACGCTGAATATCCGGCTTGATTTTCCCTACAGGACAGGCTTTACCCATGGAGCCTTCCGCCCGGAAAATGATGCTCTGGCCAGCCTGATGGAACAGAGGCCCGGAAGCCGCGTTCTCGTTCTCCTGGAAAAAGGGCTGGAACAGTTTTATCCTCAGCTTCCGGCAGACATTGACCGCTATTTTGAAAAAAATGCCGGGGTGCTGGCCTATGCCGGCTGCCGTTCCGTTCCGGGCGGGGAGGAAGCCAAAACAGGTTTTTCCGCATGGGAAACGGCCCTGCGCCACATTGTGGAAGCAGGCATTGACCGCCATTCCTATATCATAGCCGTGGGCGGCGGAGCGTTTCTTGACGTAGCAGGCTTTGCCGCCGCCACCGCCCATCGCGGCATCCGGCTGTTGCGCATCCCCACCACCACCCTCTCCCAGGCAGACTCCGGAGTAGGTGTCAAAAACGGGATCAATTTCATGGGCCGGAAAAACTATCTGGGCACCTTCGCCGTCGCGTGGGCCACGCTTGACGACTTCCTGTTCCTCCATTCCCAGCCCCTCCCCCTGAAAAGAGCCGGGCTGGCGGAAGTAGTGAAAGTGGCGGTGGTGAAAGACGCCTCTTTCTTCAACTGGCTGGAAACGAACGCCTCCGCGCTGGCTGTATGCGAACGGGATGCTCTGGAATATGCCGTGGAGCATTCCGCTCTGCTGCACGCCTCGCACATTGCATGCGGAGGAGACGCCTTTGAACTGGGTTCCAGCCGTCCCCTGGACTTCGGACATTGGGCCGCCCATTACATGGAAACCATGTCCGGTTACATACTGGGGCACGCGGAGGCCGTTTCCGTGGGCATGTGCCTGGATATCCTTTATTCCGTCCGGAAAGGATGGCTGCCTGCCGCGGAGGCGGAAAGAATCATCTCCGTGCTGAAAACCCTGGAACTGCCCGTATTCCACCCCCTGCTTTCCCGCAGGACAGAAAACGGCGCCTGCGAAGTGCTGAAAGGTCTGGAGGCCTTCCGCGAACACCTCGGCGGTCACCTGACGGTACTGATGCTTACCGGAATAGGCCGGGGAAAAGACGTCCATGAGATAGACGCCGCTCTGATGGAGGAATGCATCCGGGAAATGCAGGAAGCCGCTGGATATTCCGTTCAGGAATAACAGCCCTTTCCTTGCCGCCTCCCCGTCAGAAAACAAGCAGAAGCCATCTGGCGTATCACAGAGAAATACCAGCCGGACGGCAGTATGAAAAAAACAACGATGTTTTTCCTTCCCACAATCTCCATATCCTCCTGTTCCGGCAGTTCCCGCAGGGCGGCATTATTATGTGCTGCCGGGCAGCCCATGATGCAAGCCATTTTGCGACTCCCCCTTTTTTCATAACGCGCCGGATTTACTTCTCCTTTTTCAAAAAGAAGATGAAGGAAAAAGCATGAACAGCCTGCCGGATACCTCAAAGAGAAGATCATCCGTCAACCATGCGGAGGCAGTGGACACGATGCCTCCCTGGGAACAAATCCATTCATCGTCTTTGCAAGGCACTGGAAAACCAAACTGCCGGAAACCGCGTTCCGCTGAAAATTCAGGGATGGATCTTCCGGAAAACCGTCCCTCTTAAACCTGTGCGGATAACTCCGCAGGAAACGGAACTTTCCCGTATTCGTCCAAACTGACGCCGGGCCATCCCCATTTACAGACGCGGTACGGCGGCGAGAAGCGCCTGCGTATATTCGTGGGAAGGGGAAGAAAATACTTTGTCCGCCTCCCCGTATTCCACAATGCGGCCTTTGCGCATCACGGCAATGCGGTCCGCGATGTAATGGACCACGGACAAATCATGGGAAATGAATATCATGGTCAGGCTCAAGTCGCGGGCCAGGGCAATAAGAAGGTTCAGAATCTGGGACTGGATGGAAACGTCCAGCGCGGAAACGGGTTCATCCGCGATAACCAGCCTGGGTTCCGGCGCCAATGCGCGCGCAATGGCGACGCGCTGGCGCTGGCCTCCGGAAAATTCATGGGGATACTTGCGCATCAGGGAGGGGCTCAGCCCTACCTTTTCCATCAGTTCCGCCACATCATCCCTCGTCTGGGCAAAAGTTCTTTTACGGCGGCTCTGCAACGCCTCCTTTAATGTTGCATATACCGTAAAACGGGGGTTCAGGGAAGCATAAGGGTCCTGGAAAACCATCTGGAAATCCGGACGGCGCTTCCTGACTTCGGATGCGGAAAGAGCCGTCAACTCTTCCCCTTCCAGAAAAATGCGGCCCTCCGTAGGCTTCTGGAGCAGCATCACCGTGCGGGACAGCGTGGATTTGCCGCAACCGGATTCACCCACCAGCCCCAGGATTTCTCCCTTTTCCACGGACAGCGACACCCCGTCCACCGCCACTACGGGGGCAGATTTGCGGGCAGAGAACAGCCCCTGCACCGCAGGAAAGACAACGCTCACATGATCCAGTTCCAGAAAAGCCATGCCGCCACCCTAACAAGCCTTCCGATGCAAGACAAGACCCCAGCCGCGCCAGTTCCTCCAATATCAGGACATCCATGCGCACCTCCCATGCCGTTTCCCCCACAGAAAAACCAGGACCGGCAATGAACGCCAGCCCCGGCTGGGCATTTCGCATGTCTTCCGGAGCCACCCGGAACCAGAAGGGTTCATCATCACACACGAGGCTGATAACAGCAAAAGAGGCTGTTCCCCCATTTCCACCATCCATTGGCCTTTTTGAAGAACTATAATACCGCCAAGAAATATCAGGGACCGCACACAAGGAAAAAACACGCTCCAGCCCAAAAGCGCTCCAAAAACGGCTGCCAGGATGAAGGCCGCAACCAGCAGCAGGGCCGGAGCTTTTCTATCCCGCATATTTTGATGATCCCCTATCCGGATTTCCGGATCCTCCCTGAATCAAATTTATGGATAAATCCCCCCATGGAGCCATATCAAACAAAAGAACCGTTCCCCGCAAAGGGAACGGTTCCAGAGATACTCTGACTCAGAGCTTACGCACCGAGCTGGTAGCGGACGAAGGAGGCGACGGAGATATCGTCGCCGAGTTCCTTGCCGGCCTGGTTGAGGAGGGCCTCCACCGTCATCTTTCCGGCAGGGTCCTTCACAAATACCTGGTTCAGCAGGCAGGACTGGGCGTACAGAGCCTTCAGCTTGCCGGGAAGAATCTTTTCCAGCAGGTGTTCGGGCTTGCCTTCCTGAATGAGCTGCTGCTTGGCGATTTCCTGTTCCTCGGCCACGAAGGCGGGATCCAGGCTATCGGAGCTGACGCTCTTGGGAGCGGCGGCGGCGATGTGCAAGGTCCAATCCTTGGCGAGGGCTTTGAACGCATCAGACTTGACGGTTTCTTCCTTGCCGGCCTTGATGGACAGCAGAACGCCCACTTTGCCGCCCATGTGGATGTAGGAGACCACGGCGCCGATGCCGTCCGCCGTCAGGCGGGCGAATTTGCGCAGAGCCATGTTTTCGCCAATGGAGCTGCACATGGCCTTGATATATTCTTCCGTGGAGCCTTCCGCCATGGGGACCTGGAGAGCCTCCTCCAGCGTGGAGGCCTTGGAATCCATGAGAGCGTTGGCAACGTCATTCACCAGACCCTGGAACTTGTCCCCCTTGGCGCAGAAGTCCGTTTCACAGTTGAGTTCAAGGATGATGCCGGAGCAGCCGCAGGGAGCCACAGCGGCGCGGATCACGCCTTCCTTGGCGTCACGGTCGGCCTTGGCCGCAGCCTTGGCAATTCCCTTCTCACGAAGATACTTTACGGCGGCATCCATGTCGCCGTTGCATTCGTTGAGGGCTTTCTTGCAATCCATCATGCCGGCGTCCGTTTTGTCACGGAGGGCCTTGACGAGAGCTGCAGTAATTTCTGCCATAGTGTTTCTGTTCTTTCTAAATGGTTGGTTTAGGCTTCGGCGGATGCGCCCTTGCCTTCGTTGATGGCCTTGACAATGCAGTCAAGAATCAGGCGGATGGAACGGACGGCGTCGTCGTTGCCGGGAATCGGGAAGTCGATTTCCTTCGGGTCGGCGTTGGTATCAACCAGAACGCAGACGGGAATGTTCAGGCGGTGGGCCTCGCGGATGGCGATGTCTTCATGGTCGGCGCCGATGGCCACCATGGCGTCCGGAGCGCCGCCCATGTTGCGGATGCCCTGAAGGTTGCGTTCCAGCTTCTGGCGTTCGCGGTCCAGAGCGGCCAGTTCCTTCTTGGACATGCTCTTAAATTCCGGGCTCTTTTCAATCCCTTCCAGATAGACAAGGCGTTCAATGCTCTTGCGGATTGTGCTCATGTTGGTGAGCATGCCGCCCAGCCAGCGGTGGTTGACATAGTACTGACCAGTGGCTTCCGCAGCTTCGCGGACGGCTTCCTGAGCCTGGCGCTTGCAGCCGACGAAGAGGATTTTCTTATTGCGGCGGGCCAGATCAGCCAGGAAGGAGCAGGCCTTGTCCAGGCATTTTTCCGTTTCCTCAAGGTTGATGATATGGATACCGGCCTTGTCCTTGAGAAGGTACTTTTTCATGCTGGGGTGCCATTTGCGGGTCTGGTGGCCCAAATGAACACCGGCTTCAACCATCTGGTTAATCAGATCATTAATCATATATGTATGTAGGTGGCTTTCCTTGCGGCAGGAAAAGCAGTTTTTGGGGACTTCGACGCTTTTTACCCCTCCGATCCCCGTTGTTTAGTTGCGCCGAATCACGCGAGGGGCGGGCAATATACTTCCCGCCCCCTCTCTTGTCAAAGCATAAATCATTGATTTACGAAACTATTCCGCCGTTCGCGGAACCTTGTCGCAAGCAAGCTCATGGAGAACTTTGCCATTTCAGCAAAATATCTTACCGCGCAGGCCCGTCAAAACCGTTCCCGGCAGACTCTCCCATGCCCGTTTTCCAGTATTCCCGTTCCGCTTGCAAATAAAACGCACCGAACGGAGGGAGGATTTTTAACGTTTTCCCATGCCGTGCGGCCAGTTCCGAAGAGGGCATGTCCTCCCGCATATGCTTCCCTTTTCCAATCAGGAACGGCAGCACTACCACCTTTTGCCCCTTTAATCCGGGTAATACCTTTTCCACAGAAGGAAATGCGCCAAAGTATGCAAGCGCCATGTCCGTTCCTTCCGGAAGCCGGAATTTCAACTGCTGGAGGAATTGCGCCGGCTCAGGGGCAGCCTCCCTTCCCGTTACCCCGTGGGCTACCACCAGCAGGGAAGCCTCCCCCTCCAATTCCTTTTGCAAGGCGGCGGCCCTAAAACCAACCCCCGCCGCATCCCGCTCCCCATACGGGTTTAAAAACAAGTTCCGGATGCTGCCCGCTCCCGGCATACAGCGCACGAAGCAATTCCGGCAATGTCTCCGTCACCGTCACGCCGCTCTGCATGAAGACAGGGTAAACCCAGACTACACCATCGCCCGGAGGCAAATCCGCCGCCGTCAGGCTGCGGAAAGACGCCTGCCAGACACAATCGCTTGAATATTGAAACTGCTCCGCCACATGCTGCCGCAATTCAGCCCCTGCTTCATCATAGGAAATAAAGAGTTTGTAAATCTTCCTGGGCATTTCGGTAAGACCACTGCGGGGGAACGGCGTTCGGAACATCCTGTCATTTATTCATGCGGAAGTAACGCATGATGGCCGTTTGTAACAAAAAGTCCGGAGGGCGGCAACTCCATACGCTTTTTTCCAATCCATGCTCCCCTCCATTTACACGCACCTATCTAAAAAATATTTACCATATTTATAACAAAATCATTATATCGAATATAAAAAGATACTTCCGGAAAAATAAACCTTCGCCTCCGAATCTCCGCGCGGAGGCAGGATAGCGGCTTGACCGAAAGGCCTGAAACCGTCATGATACAAGGACATACAGGTTTTGTTTTATGTCGTTTTACATTCAATCCGTTGAAATCGGCGGCCCGCGGCCGTTCTACCTTCTGGGCCCCTGCTCTCTGGAATGCGAATCCTTTGTATGGGAGATGGCCCGCTCCATCAAGGCCATCGCGGAAAACCTGGATGTCCCGCTGATTTTCAAAGCTTCCTACGACAAGGCGAACCGCACTTCCGTCACCTCTTTTCGCGGTCCCGGCGGGCGGGCAGGCTGCCGCATTCTGTCGGAAATCGGCAGGGAGCTGAAACTGCCCGTCGTTACGGATGTGCATACGGCCCAGGAAGCGGAAATTGCCGCCGAATACGTGGATCTGCTCCAGGTTCCCGCTTTTTTGTGCCGCCAGACGGATCTTCTGGAAGCCTGCGCCAAGAGCGGCCGGCCCGTGAATATCAAAAAAGGGCAGTTCCTGGCTCCGTGGGATACCGTGAACATCGGGGAAAAAATGCGCGCCTTCGGCTGTGACGAATTCATGATGTGCGAACGCGGCACCACCTTTGGTTATAACAATCTGGTGGTGGACATGCGCTCCCTGTACTGGATGAAACAGGAAGGCTTTCCCGTCATATTCGACGCCACTCACGCAGTTCAGAAACCCGGGGGATTGGGAGGAACCACGGGAGGAGACAGCGAGCTGGCCCCCGTGCTGGCATCCGCCGCCATGGCGACGGGCAGCATTGACGGCGTGTTCATGGAGGTGCACAAAGACCCGTCCAAAGCGCTTTCCGACGGCCCCAACCAAATTCCTCTCCACCTGCTTGAAGGAGTGCTGAAACGCCTTCAGTCCATCCACCAGGCGGTTCAGTCATGATGAAATTATTGTCCACATGCTTTTTGACGGCCGCCCTGTACGGCACGGAGGCGCAAGCGGACACCAGCCTGCCCGCAGCCACGCCTTTTGCCGGCGTAGATAAAAAATTACCTATGCTGGAGCTTCTGCCCGTAGGCCAGGTGCTCCCAAAAGTCAGCCTGTCACGATATGAAGGGCCGCGCCTTTCCATGCTGCTGACGGCTTCAAGCGTGACCGTGGCCGCCCCGCAGGAAATTGCCGCGAATATCCTGAACGTGTACTTGTACGGAAAAAACAACCAGACCTCCCACCTTTTCACGCAGGCCGCCTCTTATTTTCTGGATAAAAAACTGGCCGTCTCCCATACGGAAACCACCCTCAGGGAAGAAAATCTTTCCGCCAAAGGGACCGGCCTTTACCTGGACACCAATATCAAGAGGGGCATCATTCTGGGTCCCGTTCAAACCACCATCCGCATGGCTCAACGCAACAAGTAACCATTCCTTTTTATGAAAAAACTTTCCTCCCTGCTGCTGGCCCTGGCCGGAAGCCTTGCCTGCAGCGGCGCCAACGGCGTTCCCTCCCACATTGTCCAGCCCCTGCCCAGGGAACTGGATCCCCGCCTGGAACAACCCCTCACCCCGCCTTCCCATATTGTACGCCCCCTGACGGAGGAAGAGACAGCCCGGAGGGAACGGGAACTGGCCCCTGTTCCGACCGCAGGCTTGAAGGAAGACGGGGAAAAGGCGATTCAAACATACAGCGCGCAGGAAAAAACCGTAGACGGGCGGATTCAGGAATTCCGCCAGCAGCACCAGATTGCCGGAAATACCCCTGCCCCGGCTGCGGAAACGACTTCCTCTTCCGCAGCATCCGGCCCGGAGGAAGGCTTCCTGCAGGCCAATTCCCCAAAAGACCTGTACACCGTAGATTGTGACGGAGACTTGTACTTCGATATGGAAGAAGGCGTTCTGGTGTTCATGAAAAATGTCCGGGTGCGCAATCCCGGCCTTTCCCTGGACTGTGCGGATCATCTGAAAGTTTACGCGGAATTCGTGCCGAAAAAACCGGGCGATAAAAAACCCTCTGACATTAAAAAGGAAAAGGGAAAAGAGGGGGACCAAACTCAGGTGGCTCTCCCCAACGGAGGCAATTTCGACTACAATTCCATTAAAACAGTCGCGGCTTCCGGCAACGTAAAAGCCAGTTACACCAACAAACAGGGAGAAACAAGCAACGCCCAGGCTGAAAAAATCACCTACAACGCCAAAACCGGAGAAATCATCCTGACGGGCGTCCCGGTCATCGTCACTCCGGACGTCATCGTGAAAAATCCGAACAAGGATGCTTTCATTCGGGTGTACTCCAACGGAAACATGTACGGCAGCCGCGGAACCAAGACGACGTTCCGCCACGTGGACAAAAAACTTTCCGACCGGGAAAACCAGAAAACCAGCCGCAAACCGTGAGTTCGTTCTACTCTTCTCCTTTGCTAAGCGCCGAAGGCATCTGCAAAACCTACAAAACGCGGACCGTTGTGGACCAGGTCAGCCTGAAGGTAGGCCATGGCGAAATCGTGGGCCTGCTGGGACCAAACGGCGCCGGAAAAACCACTTCCTTTTACATGGTAGCGGGTCTCGTACGCCCGGATGAAGGCCGCGTGATTTTTGCGGACGAAGATATTACGGAATTGCCGATGAACCTGCGCGCCAGGCGCGGCATGGGTTATCTGCCGCAGGAAGAATCTATTTTCCGCAAGCTTTCCGTGGAGGATAATCTTCTGGCCATTCTTCAGACCCGCAAAGACATGACTTCCCGCCAGCAAAAGGACCGCGCCGTAGAGCTGATGGACCGCTTCGGCATCACCAAGCTGCGCCGCTCCATGGCCATCCAGCTTTCCGGCGGCGAAAAGAGAAGGCTGACCATCGCCCGCGCCCTGGCTACCAGCCCCAAACTGCTGATGCTGGACGAACCGTTCAGCGGCGTGGATCCCATCGCCGTTTCAGACATTCAGAAAATCGTTATGGAACTGCGCGATACGGACGGCCTTTCCATCCTGATTACGGACCATAATGTGCGGGAAACCCTCCACATCGTGGACCGTGCCTACATTTTGTTTGAAGGGAAGGTGATCAAGCACGGCACTTCCGAGGAAATCGCCAACGACCCCATCGCCCGCAAGCAGTATCTGGGCGACCAGTTCCGCATGTAACTTTATTTTCCGTCTTTCCCATGTCTTCCCCGCAGAATACGATCGCCCTGGTCTTCGACTACGACCAGACCCTGAGTCCCTTCTACATGCAGGATCAGGCCATTTTCCCGGAATTCGGCATTTCTCCGCAGGAATTCTGGACCAGGTGCAACGCCACCGGAGAAAGAGAAGGCTGGGACGGAGAACTGATTTACATGAAAAGCCTGCTGGACGCCCTTTCCCTGGACCGCGTCAGCAACGCCCGGCTCACCCAGCTTGGAGAACGCCTCACCTTTTACCCCGGCCTGCCGAACTTTTTTGACGCGTTCCCGTCCATGACCCTCTCCTCCCTTCATACGGATCTGGGCATCAGCATTGAATACTATATCATCTCCTCCGGTTTGAAAGCCCTGATTGACGGTTCCGCCCTGCGCCCTTATTTCAAGGCCGTATTCGGATGCGAATTCAGCGAGGAGAACGGCTACATCAATTTTCCCAAGAGAGTCATCTCCCATACCACAAAAACCCAGTACCTTTTCCGCATCAACAAGGGAATGCTGGATTACGACCAGGACGTAAACGACCACATGCCGGAAGACATGCGCCCCATTCCTTTCGCCAATATGATTTACATCGGCGACGGCCCTACGGACGTTCCCTGCTTCACCGTCATGCGCCGGAACGGAGGCCACGCCGTAGCCGTATATAATCCGGAGGATGAAACCGGGCGCAGTTTCCGCAAATGCTATAACCTGGCCTCCAATTCCGACCGCGTGAACTTCATCGCCCCGGCGGACTATACGCCCGGCAGCCATCTCACCCGCCTGCTGTCCGGCATGGTCACGGATATCGCCAACGGCATTGTGCGCCGCCGGGACCGGGCTCTGGCGGATTC
>ERZ780044.253-NODE-253-length-11666-cov-3.24766_pt1 | contig 11666 bp, 8 predicted proteins | sample MGYA00511849_ERZ780044 | MGnify/ENA primary metagenome ERZ780044 (study PRJEB29588, sample SAMEA2152467) | human gut metagenome | biome: human gut; feature: human-associated habitat; material: faeces | place: Denmark | collected 2008/2010 ...
TCCCCAGCCACCAAACTGAACCTGAACAGTTCCATGGGCTTGGCCTATCACTACGGCGACGGGCAGGGCTACGGTTCGTCCACCTACATTATGCCGAACATCGTTTATGATCTCATGGACTGCACGGTAAGTGTCAACGGCACATACACCTACACCGGCGCGCAGATCAAGCCCACGAGCTACACGGTCACATACTCCGCTTCCACAGACCGTGACCGCAGCCGTGTGTCCCACAGATCGCCCATCAGTATATCCGGCGGAAGCTACGCCGCGTCCTACGGCGAAAATATCCACTGCCCCACCGGCACGGTCACGCTCACCGGCAAGGCGGATGCAAGCCGCAACACGGCCACCGCAGACGGCTCCATAGTGGGCACAAAGACCCAGACCTTTACCATCAAAAAGGCGCAGATAAAGACTGTGGACATGGAGATAACACCGGCCACCAGCGATGCCAGCCCTCTGCCGTTTCAGGATGGCTTTGGCCATTCCGATACGGCCAAGATCCGTTTGAAAAACTACACCTCCACGGCGCAGTATGATACAAACAAGGATATCGGCGAGCTTAAGCTGACAACGCCTTCCACCGAGCCTGGGGCAGACCAGGCTTGGCAGGGCTGGTTCATCGTCAGCTGGGCTGAATCTGACGACTACACTGTGTCCGAAACATGGGTCGAAGATGCTTGCTACAACTTCGTAGCCACCCGCGGCGGAAAATTCACTCCTCAGATCAAACTGTCCAATATGAATGACTTTGAGGATTTCACCGCCGCCATAAAGACCATCACCGTGGACAAGTCCCACATTACTGCTGACCTTTCACCCAACCCGCCCCATCCGCGAATGCCCGTAACGGCCACGATTCCGGAGGATGCAGGTAATGTGACGTACCAGTGGTACATTGAAAACACGAAAATCGCGGGCGCCACCAGCAACACCTACACGCCCAAAAACAGTGACATCGGCAAGAACCTGAATGTCCACATCATCCCCACGGATGCAAATTCCCCCTATAAAAACGTGGATGATGCAGCAACGGGAAATTACGTTAATCCGCACTCCTATAACAACGGCTTCTGCACCGTCTGCGGCGAGTACGAAACACCCACGCTTAATAACGGCTACTATGAGATCAACAACGGCGGCAAGCTGTTCTGGTTTGCCTCCTACGTCAACGGCGATCCTACCCATGTGGAGGAAGCCACCTCGAAGCATCTCAATATCAATGCCCGCCTGACAAGCGACATAAGCCTTCATAATCCCAAAAACAGCGGCGCCACCGAGTGGACGCCCATCGGCGAGACCTCCGGCATCGGCACCAATGCCTTCGCCGGCACCTTTGACGGTCAGGGACACACCATCTCCGACCTGTCCATCACCACCCTGCCCAGCGGCGCTGTCCGTACCGGCCTCTTCGGCACCACCTATGGCGGCGTGGTCAAGGATTTCACCATCAAGGGCAGCATCACCCTCAGCGCCGGCAACAAAGGCGACAACTCCGGCATAGGCGGTGCCATAGGCGCCACCAAATACGGAACCGCTGTCAGCGGCGTGACCTCTTATGTGAACATCAGCAACACGAGTGCAAATGCGCTGGTTCATGTGGGCGGCGTGGTCGGCGAACTGTATAGCAGTACGGCCAAGCAGTGCCTGTACTTTGGAAGCATAAACCTGCAAAATGCCTCAGACAGCATCGGCGGCGTGGTCGGGTATATCAATAACAGCGAAATTGGCTACTGCGCCAATCTCGGCACCGTCAAAACAGCCACGGCAGGCGCTTATGTGGGCGGTGTGCTGGGATACCTAAACAACGAATATGGTAAAGTTCACAACTGCTATAATTATGGCTCGGTGAAAAACGGCGGCGGCGACCACTGCGGCGCCATCATCGGTTGGCTGCGCGACGGCACGGCTTCCAATCTCACCGATAACTACTATCTGACAGGCTCTGCCTCCTCGGCTTTCGGAGCGGGCAGCATCACGACCACAGCCACGGCTCCGGCTAAAAATATGACCGCCTTTGCCGGCGGCGAGGTCTGCTACCTTGTCAACAGCAAGACCAGCACCGGTGATAAAGCCCTCTGGAAGCAGGACATCGACAACGGCAAAACGCCCTATGACCAGTACCCCGTGTTCGATGCCGACCCTGTCTACTTCCGCAGCGACAGCACCTACAGCAATGATCCGGAGCGCATCTCCGTCACTCTCAGCTGGGGCGACATGGAGTTCGAGTACGACATCGGCACCTGGGAGCCGAACACCCATACCTACGTCGGCGGCGGCTGGTCTGCGGCCAAGACGGACGGCGCCAAGCTCTCCGTGTCCAATGAGAGCAATGTTTCCCTGCAGGTGCAGTTCAGCTTCGCGGCGGATTCGGCTCTGTCCTCCTGCGGCCTGACCGGCAGCTTCGGCGGCGTTTCCACCGGTGTGAACCATCGCATGGCGCCTAACGCCTCCATCAGCACCAGCCTGAACCTGGATTCCAAGGCTCCGGATTCCATTAAGAATGCCGGCAAGAAGAATCTGGGCAGTATCACAGTCCGTCTTACAACGCTGGGAGGTGGCACCTGATGGCGACCCGTGAGCAGATCAAGGAAGAAAAGAAAAATAAAAAGTGGCTCCTGCTGCTCCTGCTGCTGCTTTTGCTGCTGATCGTGGCCATCGGCGTCACCGTCTGGTCGCTGTTTTTCCGCGCAAAGCCCACCCTGACGCCGGACTATGCCCCCCGTCAGGAGGAGCAGTACGTCAAGGACATCGGCGACAGCGGCGATGAAAAGCTGCCGCAGGCCGAGGGCGGCGGTGCCGTCAGCCTCACCTACACCACGAAGGTGACCGTCGACCTCTCCGACCGCATGGCGAGCCTCTACTTCGCCAACCCCTCCAAGTCCAATCAGGACATTGTCCTGCAGATCATCGTGCAGGACGTGGTCATAGCCCAGTCCGGCACCATTTCCCCCGGCAAGCAGCTGGACAGGCTGGCTCTTTTGGAGGAGGCCGTGCCCATGCTCTCCGCCGGCGGCTATAACGGCTGGTTCAAAGTCCTGTACTACCAGCCGGACACCCACGAGAAGACCATCGTCAACACCGAGATCCCCGTGAACATCACGGTGGAGCCATGACCCCGTTCGAAGCGCCTGAAGCGTTTTGAAAATAAATCATTAAAAAGGAGAAAAATGAAATGAAAACCAAGAGTATTTTTGCGTTTGTCCTCGCTCTGGTGCTTGCCATGAGCCTGTCCGTTACTGCGTTCGCTGCTGCAGGCAATGAGACGATCAAACTGGGCGACAAGTCCTTTGATGTGGAGGGCTCCTACAGCGGAGACACCGCTGTGACGGCCGTTTATAGCGTGGATGTCAAGTGGGGCGAAATGGTTTGCACCTACAAGACCTCGGGCGACAAGACCTGGAACCCCGTAGATCACACCTATAGTGTTGATGAGGGTGATGGCTGGGATTATAAAGGCAATGATGTGGTCGTGACCAATCACTCCAATGTCCCTGTAAATGTTGCTTTTTCCTTCGCAAAGGATGATGCTGCTGACAGAGGTACTTATCAGGGCAAAATGAGCGTGGAAAATGAGCAGCTTGCAGCCGGCCTTGAAAATCATCCCGAGATGGCCGCTACTGTGACCAGCCTTTTGACCTTTACCGGCAAGCTGAATGTGGTTGAGACCACGCAGGACAAGCTGGGCACCATCACCGTCACCGTTTCTGCCGTGACCGTTGAGCCCTAACAGCATCTCTATCCTTGGGGGGCATTTTTGCCCCCCAAGGGGAAAAGCTCCTCTGCGATATTTGCCTCAAAACCCGCTTTTGGGTCAGATATGACAGAGGAAAATAAAGGAAAGGACGCAAAGCCATGATAAAACGAATATTGCCGGTGATAGCAGGGCTTTGTGTTCTGGCCGTCATCGCCATGGCCGTGGCTCTGTCGGTGGGCGGAAAAGGGGAGAGCTTCACGCCCCCGCCCTTCGATCCCGCCGCCCGGACGGGCACCCCCGCCGTGCCGCAGGACGCCGGCTACGGGGAGATAGACGCCAAGGAGTTCCGCTTTTCGGCAGCGGGCGAGCTGACCGTGAAAAATGGTGCCGCCGATGTGTGGCTCACCAATCCCTCGGGCAGCGCGGTCTGGCTGAAAGTGCGCATTCTGGACGAAAATGACAATATTCTGGGAGAGAGCGGCCTCATCCGTGCCGGCGAGTATGTCCGCTCGGTGCAGCTCACAGCCGTGCCCAGCGCCACGGCAAATATATCTCTGAAGATCATGGCCTACGAGCCGGACACCTACTATAGCGCCGGTTCCGCCAGACTGAACACTGTGCTTACGGTTTCATAAAGGAGGAAGCCACATGAAGAAGATCCTTGCCGCTCTTGCGGCTGCATTGCTGCTCTGCTGCCCCGTCACGGCCTTTGCCGCGGAGACGCAGCTCGATACCGCGCCCGCGAGTCAGGGCATCGAGGTATATGGCCAGTGCATAAGCAATAAAAATTATTATGAGATCGTTCTGGGCACCGAAAGAGCGGACAGCGCGCACCTGCCGGATGGCGTGGTCATCAGCGGCCGGAGCAGCGCGTCCGAGGATAGGGGGCTGCGCGTCATCATCATTCCCGTCACCGCCGCCGAGGAGCCGGAGGCCTATGCTTGGCTTTCCGGCGCAGCCCAGGACTTGGGCAAGGAGCCTGTGGCCTATTACCTTGCCTTCTACCGTGACAGCACGCCGGCGCAGCCTCGCGGCGATGTCACTCTCACCGTCACATCTCGCCAAGGCACCGACCTGTTTTATATGGACGGCAGCGCCCGTTCTGCGAAGCTGTCCTATGCGGCCGAGTCCGATTCCATCCGTTTCCAAATGGAAAAGACAGGGTATTATCTTACCGTGAAAAATGATAAGCCGCCCCGTCCCGATGAGCCGAAGACCGGCGATTCCTTTCGTCCCGAGCCATACCTGCTGACTATGGCGGCCAGTGCGGCCGCGCTGCTGCTCCTTTGCAGAGGCCGCAGGAAGCGGGAAGCATAATCTGCTGTTTTGTGAAAAATGGAAAAATTCTCCGCCCGTCTCCGTGAAAATACAGCGAAAAATGCGCCCGTGCTGCCGTTGTAAAAAATGGCATTATGTGGTATCATTATATTGGCTGAATGGGAGCATAAAAGCCCCCTTGGCCATGCAGACCCAAATGCAGCAGCATGTAAGGGAACTGCCGGAGCAAACCTCTCCGGCAGAGAAAATCAGGCGGACGGTTCCGCCAAAATAGAGGTGTTTTTGAATGAAACTGAAACAGAAGATCCTGACCCTTGTGCTCAGTCTTTGCATGGTGGCCGCCTGCCTGCCGGTGGTGGCCTCGGCCGAGACGGCGCCGCAGGGACTTTGGACAGATTACGCCGCCGCTGCCTTTGCCGGCGGCACCGGCACCAAGGCCGATCCCTACCAGATCGCCACGGCGGAGCAGCTGGCGCTGCTGGCCAAGGATGTCAACAGTGGAGTCGATGGTGAGACCCATGAAAAGGAGTATTTTATCCTCAAAAATGATATTGACCTCTCCGCCCACGTCTGGACGCCGATCGGATACGAGAGCTGGGCCTCCGGCGGTGGCTCTGCCCAGTCGTTCAAAGGCTATTTTGACGGCAACGGCAAAAAGATCATCGGCCTGTATGTGGATGAGCGGACGGGTAATTCGTGGGGCAAGAACCGCAGCGCCGGTCTCTTCGGTGTCATTGCAGCCATCGGCAGCGAGGAACCGATCATTCAGAACCTAACCGTGGAAAACGGCACGGTGTTTGCCGGTGACGGCAATGCAACTTCCGGCGATGACTACGGCGCCGGCGTGCTCATTGGCCGCATTAATCCCTCGTATGGTACTGCATATGCGGTCATCAAAAACTGCACTGTGTCCGGCACGGTCAGCTCCACCAAGAGAGCGGCCGGCCTTGTGGGGTATAGCAACTATACCCATTTTGAGAATTGCACGGCCGATGTCAAGGTGATTGGCTACAACACCGCCGGCGGCTTTGTGGGAGAGGCGGCCTTCGAGTCTGAGTTTACCGACTGCGTTGCAAAGGGCGATGTGACCAGCTATGGCTGGTCCACCGGCGGCTTTGCCGGTATCCTGTTCTACGAGACCACAGTGAAGCACTGCGCAGCTTTTGGTAACGTGGAGGCAAGCGACTGGCGCATTGGCGGTTTTGCCGGCTTTGCCGAAAACAATGTAACCGTTGCAAATAGTATTGCCACAGGCGATGTCAAGAGCAATGTGAGCAACGGGGATCCTAAAGCCGGCGGCTTCCTCGGCGAGGCATGGGATGATACGGTCAAGCTGGAGAAATGCCATGCAGCCGGCAAGGTAACGACGGCTAAAACCGACGGCTCCATTGGCGGCCTGCTGGGATCGGATAAAAGTAAAAACATCAGTGTGGTCGGCTGCTCCTTCGACAACGTAAAGAACGCTTCTCTGGCCGGCGTCGGCAGCAACCCCACCGGCACCTACGGCATTACCGCCCGGAATACCGCCGCTGTGGCGTCCGGCATCTGCGAGGACTATTACGGCGGCCATGATCTGGTGGATAAGGACGGCAAGAAGGCCACCTGCACCGAGGACGGCTACGAGGCCGGCAAGGAGTGCAGCCGCTGCGGCTATAAGGAGGGCTTTGCCGTCATCGAGGCCGCGGGTCACACCGGCGGCACCGCCACCTGCACCAAGAAGGCCGTGTGCGAGGTCTGCCATCAGGAGTACGGCGACATCGAGCCTGACCATCACGAGGATGGCCTCACCTATGTGGAGGCTAAGGCCGCCACCACTCAGGCCGAGGGCAACATTGAATATTGGTATTGCAAGGATTGCGGCAAGTATTTTGCCAATGCAGATCTGACCGAGGAAATTACCAAGGCTGACACCGTGCTCCCTAAGAAGCAGGAGCAGGGCGGCGGCCAGACCAAGACCGGCGATAGCGGCTTTGCCCTGTGGGGCGTGCTGCTGCTGGTCAGCGGCAGCGCTGTGGTCGTCTGCGCCAAAAAGAAAAAGGCGCAGTGATCGGGTGCAGCGCAGCCAACTGAATTAGCCACATCCCTTTTTTCATTTCCCTTTTGGCAGGAGGCCCGTGAGATCATAGATCTTGCGGGCTTCTTGCCGTATTTTTTTCTGCAAAAAACGTCGAAAAAACCCCTTGACCTTTGCCGCCGACTGTGCTACAATGCATGCGTTCGCTCGGAGGGCGAGTTGTTCATAGAAGCAACAGCCGGACAAGAGTCAGACTGAGATGTCTGCTTCTTGTCCGTTTTTTTCGTGCAAATTCCCGCGCAGATTTTCATGCAAAAAGGAGGAATAAATATGGATTTTTTGACCGATCGGATCAAACCCATTTATTTCAAATATTTGTCCGCCTCCTTCGGCACCGCCATGATCGCCTCGATCTATTCTATCGTGGACGTGGCCATGGTCGGGCAGTATCAGGGGCCGGAGGGAACGGCGGCGCTGGCCGTCGTTGCACCGGTCTGGAACATCATCTATAGCCTCGGCCTGCTCATGGGCGCCGGCGGCAGCGTTCTCTTCAGCATCCGCCGCGGCGGCGAAACAGGCGACGGCAGCGAAAACCAGTATTTCTCGGCGGCCCTCATCGGCGCCGTGGTGCTGGCTGTGCCGGCCTGGGTGGGCATCATCTTCTTTGACCGCCCCATCCTCACCTTCTTCGGCGCCGACAGCTCCCTGCTGGTGCTGGCGCAGGCGTATATGCGCCCCATTAAATATGTGTTCCCCCTGTATCTTTTTAATCAGGTAGTGGCGGCCTTCCTGCGCAATGACAAAAGCCCCGGCCTTGCCACCCTCGGCGTCCTGTGCGGCGGCATTTTCAATATTTTCGGCGATTACTTCTTCGTTTTCACCTGCGACATGGGCATCTACGGCGCCGGCTTGGCCACCGCCATCGGTGCCGTCATAACCACGGTCATCCAGCTGACCCATTTCGTCAGCTGCAAAAATACGCTCCGCCTCATAAAGCCGGAAAAGCTCCGCCGCAAGCTCTGCGAGATTTCCGTCACCGGCTTTTCCACGTTTTTCATAGACGTGGCCATGGGCATTTTGACCGTGCTCTTTAACCGCCAGATCATGCGCTGCCTCAGCACCGACGCTCTGGCCATCTACGGCCCCATCATACAGATCAGCACCTTTGTCCAGTGCTGCGGCTACAGCGTCGGGCAGGCGTCCCAGCCCATCATGTCCATGAACTTCGGCGCCGGCAAGGGAGACCGTATCCGCGAGACCCTCCGCTTCGCCCTCTGGACAGCGGCGTTCTTCGGCGTCTTCTGGACGACTCTCAGCATGGCCTGCCCCGATCTCTATGTCCGCATCTTCATGACCCCCACGCCGGAGATCTTGGCTATGGCGCCCGCCATCGTCCGCACCTACGCCCTGTCCTTCCTGCTGCTGCCCTTCAACATTTTCTCCACCTACTATTTCCAGGCCATCATGAAGCCCAAGGCGGCCTTTGTCGTGTCGGTGACGCGGGGGCTTGTCATCAGCGGCGCGCTGATCCTGCTTCTTCCGAAGCTGGCGGGAGCCTCGTCCCTGTGGCTGGCCATGCCCATCACGGAGCTGCTGGTCATGCTCTACGCCGCCACCACCATGCGGAAATATACAAAAGCCCTCTGAAATAGGCTGAAACTAGGCTGTCGGCCTATTATTTGATAGACCGACAGCCTACCATGCCTTGCAAATATCCTATAAGATTGTTATAATATATAGTGTATTTCCAACGATGAGAAGACCTACAAAGGCAGCGGCGTGTATGAGGCGGGCGAGGTGAAAAACACCCCCGCCATGGAGCAGGCGTATCAGCTGGGACGCGGCGTGTAAAAGCGCCCCTATAAGAAAAATTCGCCGCAAAGCAGGGGAGGGAAGACCATGACGCTGAATCAGCTGCAATATTTCACCCAGGTAGTGCGCCAGCGCAGCTTTACCCGCGCGGCGCAGCTGCTCCATGTCAGCCAGCCTGCTCTGAGCAAGAGCGTGCGCCTGCTGGAGCAGGAGTTCGGCGCCGACTTCGTCGACCGCACCGCCAAGGACTTCACCCTTACCCCCAGCGGCGAGCTGTTCTGCGAGTACGCCCAGCGGATCCTCTCCTTTGTGGACGGCCAGACCCGCGAGCTGCGCCAGCGGATCGGTGCCGCCGACACCCTCCGCATCGGCATTCCCCCCACCTCCGGCTCCATTTACTACCACACCCTCATCAGCCAGTTCCGCGCGGCCTATCCCGAGGTCGCGCTGCAGATCATAGAGGTGCCCTCCCGCCAGATCCTCTCCCTTTTGGAACTGGGCGAGCTGGATCTGGGCGTGCTGCTGGAGCCGGTGAGCAGGGAGGACTATGTGGCGCAGCCCGCCGTGCAGTCGGAGATCGTGGCGGTGGTGAGTCGGGATCATCCGCTGGCGGGAGCGGGGAGCGTCAGCTTTTCCCGCCTGCGCACGGAGCCGCTGCTGATGATCTCGCAGGAATTCATGTTCAGCGGCGTGGTGGAGAGCCTGTGCCGCGAGGCAGGTTTTGAGCCGCAGGTGGCTTTTGAAAGCTCCCAGTGGGATCTTCTGTATGAAATGGCCATAGACGGGCAGGGCGTGGCCTTTTTCCCCAAAGCGCTCATGGACAAGCACCCCCGCTCCGAGGCCGTGTGCCTGCGGCTGCGGGAGCCTTGTGCCCCGTGGACGCTGTCGGTGGCCTACCGGAAAGGGCGGTTCGTCACGGCGCCTATGCGGCATTTTCTGGATATGTGCGGGCAGTAAATTCTGCGGCGGCTTCGGTAAGCGGAGCCGCCGTTTTTGCATCATAATTTCAATTTATAAGGGATAAAAAACGTGTATTTTACATTTTTTCTCCCATGGTTTATGCTTATAGCAGCAAACTGAAAACGATTCTGCCAAGCAGGGAAAGGAACGCTTATGAACAAGTATCAGCAAGAGTATGATCGGAAGAAAATGTCCGCCCGTCAGGTGCTGGAGCATATTCAGAGCGGCGACTTCATTTTCACGCCTATGGCCGCCTCCTGCCCCGACGCACTTATGAACGAGCTGCCCCACCTGAAGGAAACGGGGGTGAAGGATCTCATCCTGCAAAGCTGCATCCCCACCATGGACTATCCCGCCTTCCACGACCCGTCCATGCAGGCCGTCATGGCGCACCACGGCTGGTTCTTCACCGCCGGATTGCGCAAGGCCAACGCCCAGCATCTGGTCAGCGCCGTGCCCCAGCACTCCACCAGCATCCTGCGCAAAACGCTGGATCGCATCCGCCATGAGCACCGCCGCCCCGTGCTGCTGACCACCGTATCCCCTATGGACGCGCGGGGCTATATGTCCCTGTCCGTCAGCTCCATTTATGAGATGGATGTGGTGCGCGCCGGCGCCGTGCTGCTGGTGGAGGTGAACCCCAACTATCCCCGCACCTTCGGCGACACCATGGTGCACATTTCCCAGGTCACGGCGCTGGTGGAGTCCGACCGCCCCATTCTGTGCGTGGATCCCGCGCCCTACACGGAAAAGGACGCCGTCATCGGCAAGTATGTGGCCTCTCTGGTGGAGGACGGCTCCACCATCCAGCTGGGCATCGGCAACATTCCCAATGCCGTGGCCAACGAGCTGAAGACCAAGAAGCATCTGGGCATCCACACGGAGATGTTCACGGAGACCATGGTGGATCTCATTGAGTGCGGCGCCGTGGACAACACCCAAAAGGGCTTCAACGACGGCGTGAGCATCTGCTCTTTTACCATGGGCAGCCGCCGGCTGTATGACTTTTTGGACGACAACCCCATGGTGCTCTTTAAGTCCAGCACCTATTCCAACGACCCCTATACCATCGGCCGCAACAACAAGTTCGTGTCCATCAACGCGACGCTGGAGATGGATCTCACCGGTCAGGCGGCCAGCGAATCCGTAGGCCCCGTGCAGTTCTCCGGCTCCGGCGGCCAGGCGGAGACCGTTCAGGGCGCACAGATGTCCCCCGGCGGCAAGTCCATTCTGGCCATGCACTCCACCTACACCGACCGCGACGGAAAGCTGCACTCCAAGATCGTCCCCATGCTGACATCCGGCGCCGCCGTGACCACCTCCCGCAACGACGTGGACTATGTGGTCACCGAGTACGGCATTGCGTGGCTCCGCGGCCTGACCATCGCCGAGCGGGTGCAGGCGCTGACAAAGATCGCCCATCCCGACTTCCGCGCATGGCTGCTGGAGGAAGCGGAAAAGAACCATATCTGGTGATTTGCCTCTCTATACCAAGGGAAAAAGCCCGATGCCTCAGACATCGGGCTTTTTCCTATATGCGGAGAGAGGGGGTAGGGGGAAATGCGTGTCAGTTGGCTGTCCAGCCGCCGTCGATGGGCAGGGCGATGCCGGTAATGGAGTCGGCGGCGTCGGAGCAGAGGAATTTCACAATGGCGCCGATGTTTTCCGCCGGCACCATCTTCTTGATGGCGGCCTTGGAGAGCATGATGTCGGAGATGACTTTGTCCTCGGGGATGCCGTGGGTCTGCGCCTGCGCAGCGATCTGCTTTTCCACCAGCGGGGTCATGACATAGGCGGGGCAGATGGCGTTGCAGGTGATGCCCAGAGAGCCACCCTCCATGGCAGCGGTCTTGGTGAAGCCGATGAGGCCATGCTTGGCGGACACATAGGCACTCTTGAATT
>ERZ780044.255-NODE-255-length-11632-cov-2.42262_pt1 | contig 11632 bp, 6 predicted proteins | sample MGYA00511849_ERZ780044 | MGnify/ENA primary metagenome ERZ780044 (study PRJEB29588, sample SAMEA2152467) | human gut metagenome | biome: human gut; feature: human-associated habitat; material: faeces | place: Denmark | collected 2008/2010 ...
CTTTTTGTCCGTCCCCGGTGATTTCTACGGTGTAAACGCGGCTGCGGCGGAAAGTGAGGCCGGCGTTCAGGGGGGTATAGAGCAGGGCGTCCGCACTGGCGGCGGCCTGGAACCGGTTGATAACTTCAAAGTGGAGGGTCATATTGCTCAAGAGTGTGGTAAAATGAAAAATGGGGGCCGGCGGAAAGACCGGCTCCCATGGGAGGGGGGAAAGAGGCTCAAGCCTTGTTCTGGAGCCGGGAAAGGACTTCTTCGTAGGCTTCCATCACGTTGCCGAGGTCCTGGCGGAAGCGGTCCTTGTCCATCTTCTCGCCGGTCTTGATGTCCCACAGGCGGCAGGTATCCGGAGAAATTTCGTCTGCCAGCACGATTTGGGAGGGATCTTCCGCCAAGCGGCCGAACTCAATTTTGAAGTCCACCAGAGTAAGTCCGGCCTGTTTGAAAAAGTCAATCAGCACATCATTCACGATGCGGGCCTGATTTTTCAGGAAGGCGCATTCCTCTTCCGTAGCGGCGTTCATTTCACGGGCGTAGTCGTCATTAATGAAGGGGTCGCCCAGGCTGTCATCCTTGTAGGAGAATTCCACAATCGGCTTCTTGAAAGGGGTTCCTTCCTTGACGCCCATGCGGCGGCTGAAGGAGCCGGCGGCGATGTTGCGCACGATCACTTCCAGAGGAAGGATGGAAACCTTTTTTACGTCAATGTTGATGTCGTCCACGTCCGCAACCAGGTGGGTTTTCACGCCCTTGCTTTCCAGCATGCGGTAGATGACCAGGGTGATGGCCTTGTTCATCCTGCCCTTGTTTTCAAACTGGGCCTTCTTGGCTCCGTTTCCGGCAGTGGCGTCGTCCTTGTATTCCATGCGGAGGACGTTGGGATTATCAGTCGTATAAAGGCGTTTGGCCTTCCCTTCGTAAATAGGTTCCATGATACGTGTTGCGCAGGGGTTGAATGCGTGCGGAGATGTTACGCCAGACGCTCCGCACGGTCAAGCCGCAACTGGATGAAGGAGGGGAGGGAAAAAGAAGCGAAACCCGAATGCGAAGTCGGAGCATGACGCAGACGGCCGCAGTCTCCGGGGCAACCTTGAAAAGCCGCACGGAGGGAGTCCGGACGGAAGAGGGAAATTAGTCTTGATACCGGTAGGGGGGGGCGTATCATGTGCTTTAGTATGCACGCCGACTTGGAGAAATTATTGTCTCTGGGGAAAATTACCCCCTCTCTCGCCGAAAAACTTGATCGCATCGCACCTGGCCGTTACTGCTTCCATGCTTCCTGGGGCGCCGGAAAAGTCATTTCCTGGAATCTCCCCGCCAAAAAGCTGGTCATTGATTTTGAGGAAAATCCGGAACACGAAGTTGCCCTGGAATTCGCTCCCAGAATTTTGGAGTTCATCAGTGACGACCATTTCCTGGCCAAGCGGTATGAAGATACCGAATCCCTGATCAACCTGTCCGTGGATGACCCGGTGGAACTGGTGCGCGTTACCTTGCAGGGCTACGGTAATTCCCTTACTCCGGAGAAGCTGGAAGCCGCGCTGAAAGGCACCGTAATTGCGGCGGACAAGTGGAAAAACTGGTGGGACAAGGTGCGCGCCATGCTCCGTTCCAATGTCCAGTTCATGATGCCCACCCGCAAGGGCGAACGCATCACGCTTCGCGCGAATATCCTTTCCCGCGCGCAGGCGGCTCTGGAAGATTACAATAAGGCCGCCGACCTGAAAGCCAAGGTGCGCGTGCTGGACGGCATCAAAATGGAAGCGGTCATGGCAGAGCCGGATGCCGTCAATGCCCTGATTCGTGCCGTGGATGCTGATGTGCGCAACGGCGGCAGCCTGGCTCTCCAGCAGGTGCTGGAGCTGGCCGTGCTCAGGGATGACCTGATTGCCTCCCTTAAAAATACGGAGGCGGCCAAGGAAGCTTATCCCCTTCGTTCCATCGTGGAAGCCAATATCGGCGATGTGGGCCGCTTCGCGGAAGTGCTCAATTCCATGCCTGCCGTGCGGCAGAAGCGCGTGTATGCCACGCTGCCCGCCATCTTTGGGGAGGATTGGCCGCAGAAGGCGCTGGAGCTTTTTGATGCAGGCGGCGCCCGCGCCGTGGGGGAAATCGCCAAATTCCTGATAGAAGAAGGGCAGGACAAGGTGCTGGTCAAGCATTTGAAGCATGAATTGCTGCGCCAGACCCTTCCGGCGGAGTCCCTCATCTGGATATGCCGCCAGCGGCATGACGCTTCCAAGCCTCTTTTTGGCCTCCCTGTGGGCATTGCGATGCTTTCCCTGATTGAACAGGACCACATGGACGGCGGCCCCAACCGCATGCTGCGCCTGAAGAACCTGTTCATGGAGGATAAGAGCATCATCCAGGAAATGATCAAGGGGCAGGATGTGGCGGAAGTCCGCCAGTTTGCCAAGATGCTGTACAACACCTCCGCTTTCTCCGAACAGGACCGCGGCGCGCTGATGGCCCGCATCATCAGCGTATTCCCGGACCTGCACGCCATTGTGCTGGACGCCCTGGTGGACAACTCCGACAAACCGGAACCGATTTTCGTTTCCTGGGAAAGCCTGGAGGCCCGCAAGAAGGAGCTGGAAGAACTGGTAAACGTGAAAATTCCGGAAAACCTGCATAACAAGAAGATTTCCCGTGCGGAGGGGGATCTCCGCGAAAACGGCGGCTACCAGGATGCCAAGGAAGTGGAGAAGGTGCTCAACCGCCGCCGGGCGGAACTGGAACATGCGCTGGCCCTGGCCCGCGGCACGGACTTTGCCGTGACGGATACCTCCCGCGCCGCCATGGGAACGAAGGTGACTCTTCAGCCGTTGAATGGCGGGGAGCCCGTGGTGTACACCATTCTGGGCGCGTGGGACACAAATCCGGAAAAGCATATCGTCTCCTATCTTTCCCAGGTCGGCAAGGAGCTGACGGGCAAAAGTGTAGGGGACCAGGTGAAGATTGTCCCGATGGACGGCGACAAGAAAAAGGTGTATACCATTACGAAGATTGAAGCCGCGTTCTAAAGGAGCCGCTTCCCTTGTCGCCAAGGTCTTTAAAACCGCCCCTTTTTTCGGAAAGGGGCGGTTTTTCATTGTTGATGGGCCGGACCCTCGTTATTTTGCGGGTTTAGGGTTCATCGCATCGTCGATAGAGGCGGCGCTTGATCATGGCCGCCCCGCATATTTATCGGCGCCATGAAGGAAACCTGAAATTATCCGTTCCGGCAGCTGAGATGAAAACGGGCTGCTTGCAACCGGGGCTTTTGCGGCCTGAGTCCCATCCGGGTCCGGTTCGGACAATGGAGCTGATGTGCGGAGGTCTTGTATTTAGAGAAATCCGGACGGGAAACGAACGGAATTTTCACAGGAAAGGATATAGTTCCTGCGTTACGGATACTGGTGTTTCGTGAAAACGGCCTTGCCTTTTTCCTGGCAACCGGGGAGGCATGAAAAAGGGGCTGTCCCGGCGGATGCGGAACAGCCCCTGAAAGGAGATGAAGGGAAATATTCCCTGTTTATTTGGCCAGAACCTTGTGGATGGCGGCAACGACGTTGTCCACATTCATGCCGAGTTCTTCCAGCACCTGTGTTCCGGGAGCGGAGAAGCCGAAACGGTTGATGCCCACGGCTTCCCCCTGGCAGCCCAGATATTTCCACCAGAGGTCCGTGACTCCGGCTTCTACGGAAACTCTCCTCATGCAGGAGGAGGGAAGCACGCTTTCCCGGTATTCGGCAGGCTGCGCGTCAAAGCGGCAGAAGCTTGGCATGGAGACGACCCGGATTCCTTCCCCTATTTTTTCCGCCGCTTTCAGAGCCAGTTCCAGTTCGGAACCGCTGGCAAGAATAATGGCTTTCAAGGCTCCCTGTTCTTTCCGGGCGATGTAGGCGCCTTTCAGCACGCCTTCCCGGCGCGTTTCAACGGGGATTCCGTTCAGCGTAGCCACTTTCTGACGGGTCAGGATGAGGGCGGTAGGGCCGTCGGCACGCTGCATGGCGGCCATCCAGGCTCCTGCGGTTTCTTCCGGGTCCGCCGGGCGGATGACATCCAGGTTCGGAATGACACGGAGGCCTGAAATTGTTTCCACCGGCTGGTGGGTGGGGCCGTCTTCTCCCACGGCTACGGAGTCATGCGTCAGAATATAGGTGACGGGGAGTCCGCTGAGGGCGGCTACACGGATGGAGGCGCGCATGTAGTCTACGAAGACGCAGAAAGTGGCGGCGCTTACGCGGAACAGGCCGTCGTAGGCAATGCCGTTGCAGATGGCGGCCATGGCGTGTTCGCGGATGCCGAACCAGAAGTTGCGCCCTTCCGGGGTTTCCGCAGAGAAGTCTCCTGCGCCGGAAAGGTAGTTTTTATTGGAGCTGTAAAGGTCTGCGCTGGTGGTCAGGAAGCAGGGATTCGCTTTAGCGATAGCGTTGATGGCAACGGCTCCGGCCGAACGGGTAGCATCGCCATAGTCCTGCGGGAAGGGCGGTATTGCCTTGTCCGAGTCTGCCGGATTGACGCCGCAGGAGCAGGCGTTGATGCCTGCGTCCAGTTCCTCTGCCAGTTCCGGATAAGCCCGGCGCCATTGTTCGTACATGGCGTTCCAGGCATTGAAATCTTTTTCCCGTTGGGCTTTCAGGTCTGCGAAAGCGGTACGGACGTCTTCGGAGACGTAATAACGTTCTCCGGCAGGAATTTCCCAGTTGGCGTGCGCTTCTTCCTGAAGCTTGGCCCCGCCTTCCCCATGGCCTTTTGTGGTGCCTTCAATGCCGGGAATGCCCTTGCCGATGACCGTTTTGGCAATGATGAGCTGGGGTTTCCCGTTTTTGGCGTTTTTGGCGGCTTCAACCGCTGACTTAATGGCCTTGATGTCGTGCCCGTCAATCTGGCGCACATCCCAGCCCAGGGCTTCGTATACGGCGCGCGGATCCGTAAGCTGGGTACGTTCCGCGGGAGCGTCCAGCGTGATGTCGTTGGAATCGTAAATGAGAATAAGGTTATCCAGCTTGAGCACGGCGGCCAGGGCGAGGGATTCCCGGGCGACGCCTTCCTGCAGGCAGCCGTCTCCCGTGAGGCAGAAGACGTGCTGGGTGAAGATATCCATGCCGGGCCTGTTGAACCGGGCAGCCGCGCGCCTGGCGGAGAGGGCGAAGCCTACGGCGTTCGCAATACCCTGGCCCAGCGGTCCCGTGGTGCATTCTACGCCTTCCGTATCCCGGAATTCGGGGTGGCCGGGCGTGATGGAACCTTTGTGACGGAAGTTTTTGATATCTTCAATGCCGATGTTGAATCCTGACAGGTGGAGCCAGCCGTAAAGAAACATGGAGCCGTGGCCGGCGGAGAGAATGAAGCGGTCACGGTTGAGCCAGCGGGGCTGTGAAGGGCAGATGTTGAGCAAATCGCCGAACAGGACGGCCCCGATTTCGGCGCACCCCAGCGGCAGGCCCAGGTGGCCGGATGCACAGTCGTGAACGGCATCCATGGCGAGTCCCCGCGCCTGGTTGGCGGCTTTTTGGAGAAGGTCAAGATTCATGCCCGGGCAATATGAGCGGATCAGCTTCATATTGGAAGCCTAAAATGCGTCTCCGGCGCCAGTTCCGGACCGGGGAAAAGCATTGAAGATGGAAGCGCCGCGCATGCCGCTCCCGGTTTTGCGGCACGCTCACCGGAATGTATGGCGCTTTAGGGAATAAAGCCGGGGGAAACATGTCGGACGGCATGCTCCAGTCCTTTTCTCCGGTGTTGTCCGCCCCTGGTTTTCATGGATGTCCAGATATTGGCCGGGATGGCGGATTTCATCCGCGCCGGAGCCGGTCAGTCGGAGGGAATGATCCTTTTTATCTTTATGGAAGAAGAAGGGGGAATTCCTTCCGTTTTTGCGTCCGGCGCTTTCACGGGTTAGCGCGGAAAAGACGCGTTTTCCGCTTTTTGCGGAAAAAGGGATTGTTGTATCATAAGCGGCGGAAATACATGAAAATCGTAATTAAAGTAGGTACGGGCGTGTTGACCCGAGAGAATGGGACGTTGGACGGTTCTTCCATCGTGCATCTGGTGAGCGCCCTGGCGGGGCTGATGCAGCAGGGCCATCAGGTGGTTCTGGTCAGCTCCGGCGCTGTAGGGGCCGGCGTGTCCGTCCTGGGTCTTCCGTCCTATCCTCAGGAACTGTCCTTGAAACAGGCGTGCGCGGCCGTGGGGCAGACGCGGCTGATGCAGACGTATGAGAATCTTTTCAACCACTTTAACGTGGATGTGGCCCAGCTCCTGCTGACAGCTGAGGATTTGAAACTCCGCCGCCGCAACGTGCAGGCCACGGTGTTGCGCCTGTTTGAGCACGGAGGCATTATCCCGATTGTCAATGAAAATGATACCGTATCCGTGGAGGAGTTGAAGTTTGGGGACAACGATATCCTGTCCGTGCATATGGCCCGCCTGGTGGAGGCTGACGCTCTGTTTATCCTGACGAGCGTGGACGGCCTGTATCCCCCCGGAGGAAGGCGGGAGGCCATCATTTCCCGGGTGGAGGACGTGGATGCCGTGCTGGCGTTCGCGGAGGAGGACCAGGGGCGCTTTTCCATGGGCGGCATGAGCGCCAAGCTTCAGGCTATCCGGGAGGCCGTGAATGCGGGGACGGGCGTTTACATGCTGCATGGCCGCCATCCGGAACGCATCGCGCTGCTGCTGGAGGGGAAAGCGGAAGGAATCGGAACATATTTTGTACCGAAGGGATGAAGTTATGAAAATGAAGAATCCTCTTGAACCGGCGGGACGGACCGCTCTGGAGGCCTCACGGGAGTTGCTTGCCCTGGAGCCGGAAGAGAAGGCTCTGGCCCTGCGCCTGATGGCCGCAGGCGTTCGGAGCGCTGCGGAAAAGATTGTCCGGGAGAACGGCCTTGATATGGAAGAGGCCCGGAAAGGCGGCCGCAATGCCGCGTTTCTGGACAGGCTGCTTCTGACGCCGGAGCGTGTGGAGCACATGGCCCGCGGCATGGGACAGGTGGCGGCTCTCCCTGATCCCGTGGGCGAATGCATCCGGGAATGGACGCGCCCCAACGGGTTGCATATCCGCCAGGTGCGCGTTCCCTTGGGGGTCATCGGTTTTATTTACGAGAGCCGCGGCACCGTCACCTGCGATGCCGCCGCCCTGTGCCTGAAGTCCGGGAATGCCGTTATTCTGCGCGGCGGAAGCGAGTCTCTGCGGACCAACCGGGCGCTGGCGGAGGTTCTGCGCGCCGCGCTGAAGGAGTCCGCCGTTTCCGCGGACGCCGTGCAGCTTCTGGATTCCGGCAGCCGTGATGAGGTGCGGCAGTTGTGCGGGCTGGATTCTTTCCTGAACGTGATTATTCCCAGGGGGGGAAAGGGACTGATCCGCGCCGTGACGGAGTACGCCAGGGTTCCCGTGCTGAAGCATCTGGACGGCGTTTGCCATGTGTATGTGGATGCGGCGGCGGATTTAGAGATGGCCGTGAACGTGCTGGATGACGCCAAAACGCAGAGGCCCGGCGTATGCAATGCGGCGGAAACCCTGCTGGTGGACGCTGCCGCGGCAGAACGGTTCCTGCCGATGGCGGCGGAACGCATGCGCTTGCGCGGCGTGGAATGCCGCGTGTGTGACCGAAGCCGCCCGTTTTTTGGTCCGGAAGCCATTCCGGCGGAAGAAGAGGATTGGTCCACGGAATATGAAGACCTGATTCTTTCCGTGAAAGTGGTGGACGGCGTCCGTGATGCCGTGGAGCACATTAACCATTACGGCTCCCACCACAGTGATTCCATCATTACGGAGGATGAACGGGCGCGCGATTATTTTATGAACCGGGTGGACAGCGCGTGCGTTTACCATAATTGTTCCACGCGGTTCAGCGACGGGGAGGAATTCGGCTTCGGGGCGGAAATAGGCATCGGTACGGACAAATTTCATGCCCGGGGGCCAATGGCTTTGCGGGAACTTACTTCCTACAAGTATGTTATTGAAGGAGACGGGCAGATGAAGGACCCGTCCCGAGTTCCGCGGAAAGGCCGTGCCTGAGCAGGAGGCCCGCCGTAAACAAGAAAGCACCGCGGCATGGCCGCGATGCTTCCGTTGATATATACTCCTGAAGAAGTCGGTCAGAAGGTCAGCCTGTAGCCGATGCTTCCGTTGAAGCTGTTGGCGCGGCTGCGAAAGTCCGCATTGACGTCTGCAAAGACGGAGCCGGTATAACCCACCGGAATGGTGATTCCGGCTCCGACCTGCACGCCGGTGGCTCCTTCCCTGGCTCCGTTTACGCGGAACCCTGCGCCGGGTATGCCGGCGGGTGCCAGGACGGCTGCGGTGTCCCGGTCGCCCAGAAGCTGGACAACCTGCACCCGCAGTTCACCCAGGGAGGCGCGGCCCGTCAGGTTGGCGGACAGTTCTCCGCGGAGCCTTGCGCCCAGTCCCACGGTTCCGAAGGTGGAGTCCATGTCATCCACGTTCATGCCCAGGCCGCCGGATTCCGTAAAGCCGTCCATCCGGCTCCTGTACACGGAGGCATTCACTAGAGGCTGGAGCGCGGAAGTGTTGTTCTCATTCAGGTACAGGTCATACGTGCCTTCATAGAAGGCGCCGTAGCTGCTGCCGCTGGTGCTGCCGTGCATGGTGTACATGCCGGCTCCGGGGATTCCCGCGGTGCGGTCCAGGGAAGCGTCGTTCCATCCGCAGGTGAGGATGATGTTGTGCGCCCAGCGGCCCGACTGGATGCGGAAGAACAGATTGCCGTAATAGGAGTCCAGGTCTCCGTTCGCCATGTAGGCGTCCAGGTCGCCGTAGCTGGCGGAGAAGGCCGCCCCCCATACGAAGCTGTCGCTGCACGTTACGTCAAAGCCGAAGGTGCCGCCCCAGGTGCTGAGCTTATAGCCTGATTCGTCCGTCCGGTCATCCAGCCTGCGGTAGCCGCCTTCCCCTTCAATCCAGGCGTTGAAGCCGGGCAGGTCATCGTGAATGTACTGCGGGGAGACTCCCATCTGGGAGAGGCGGTTGCGCAGGTGAAGCACCTGGTCCCGGAGGGCTCCCTTCTGGGCGGAATGCAGGGCGGTAATGCCGCTGCCCGCATAGGAGGAAAGGGCTGACCGGATAGCTTCCGCATTCCCCATGGCCTGGGCGTTGCCCATGGCGTTAAGGAATTCCATCATGTCCGGAGTGATGTTTTCCGGTGAGGAGGTGACGGCCCACAGACTGTCCGCCGCGCCCTGCTGGTTGCCCGTGGAGGCGAAGTCTTTCAGCGGGCTGTCTCCCTGCTTGGTGAAGTGGACCTGGAACAGCTTGCCGTCGTCGGAGAGTTTCTTGCTGATGTCATAGACAAGGTTGGCGAAGCCGGCATAGGTCAGGTTCACCATGTCCTCCGTCCAGGTTTCCCCGTCCGCCGTGACCAGTCCGTTTTCCGCATAGAAGGCGTTAACGGTGAATTCCGGCAGGATGGCCCAGTCTCCGGCGGCGCCCAGGCCGTAAATGTTGACGTTAATGGATGGATCCGTTCCGTTGATGCGGATGGAGCCGTTTTCCGCCTTCAAGGCGGCCCAGGCGTTGTCCGCGCTATTGGTCAGCGTTTCCGTATTGACGGTGAGATCCAGGGAAGCTCCGGAGGCCAGAGTGGCCGCCACGCCGCCGTTGTTGCCGGTCAACACGAGCTGAACGGCCCTCTGGTTGGGATTACCGCCCAGGTACAGTTTGCCGTTGGAGGCGATGGAAAGTGAGTTGGCCGTGGTATTATTCATCAGGGAGAGGTCTGCCGTGGCGTCCAGGTCAGAGGCGTCCCGGGTGTTGCTGCCGATGAAAATATCCCTGTAGGTCATGAGGCCGTTTGCTGCCAGATCCTTGTCTCCCAGAACGAGATGACCGCCGGTCCGGGTATGGCTGACGTCCACGCCTGCGTTGCCGGAGGAAAGGATGATCTGCGTGCCTTCGCCCCGGTGGGTAATGGCTCCCGTGCCGGTGATATCCCCTTTGAAGGAGTAGGTTTTCCCGTCGTTGGAGGCCAGTTCCAGACGTCCGTCAGCCCCCAGGTGGAGCGCGCCGTTCTCCTGCTCCTGGTGGAGCCCTTCCAGTGCGATCGCGGAGCCGTCCTGCAGACGCAGGCTGCCGCCCCCCAGATGGAGCAGCACGTCTTCGCCCAGATTATTGTCCGTACCCAGAATCAGGTTGCAATTGTCCAGTTTCAGGGTGCCGGAGCCGGTGACGCTTGCGTGGAGCGTCAGGTCTGAAAGAGTGTCTCTGGCGATGGTGAGCAGGGCGCCCCCGTTCAGGGCGATGGAACCGTAACCCGCCAGATTCCCGGCGGACAGGGCGGCAGCGTTCAGCGTCAGCGCGGCATCCTGTTCCACGTTCAGGGCGCCGGAGATGATGGAACTTTCCTTCGTGTTCTGGAGCACGAGTTCTCCCTGTCGCACGTCCAGAGCGGAGGCGGTCACCCTGCCGTCAACGGTCAGCCTCTGTTCCCCGTCCTTGACGAGCTGCGCTGCTCCTTCAATGGAGCCCGCATAGGCGGTGTTGCCCGTTTTGTCCGGCTCTTCGGAGGTTTCATTCAGAAGCGTGATGATCACGTTGCTGTCCGTTCCCGTGTTCACGACGGCATCGGCCTCCGTACCGGCCAGATAGCGGATGGTGGTTGTTTTGTCTTCCGGCGCAGTTGCCGCGGACAGGTCGATGTTCAGCGTTCCGTTGTTGGTGACGCTGGGGGTTGCCCCCAGCGTGCTGGCGGAGGTGACGTTTTTGGAAGCTCCCTTGTTAATGACCATGGCGTCCAACTGGCCGAAGGAGATGATTACCTGGCCGCCTTCCGTCCGGGTAATGTCCCACGCCATGCCGTTGTATTCGCTCAGGGTGATATAGTTGGTATCCGCATGCAGGGCGGCGTTGGTGACGTGGAAAGAGTAGTCCCCCGGAGCGGCGAGGAGCGCCACGGCATCCGCCGTCAGCGTCAGGGTCAGGTTGCCCAGCGTCAAGCTGGCATTGTCCGCGTCATTGAACTGGATGATTCCCGTGCCGTCCGCGCCCATGTTGGCGGCGGAAAGCCTCAATTGCGTGTCGGAACCGGACAGGTCCGCATGGCCCGTCAGACCGGAAATGATTCCTGTACCGCTGCCCATGTTAATGGAGCTCAGCTTGCTGCCGTCCAGTCCGCCCAGGTTGACGTTCCCGGTGATGCCGGAGACGGAAACGCTCCCGGCTCCCAGTCCCGCCGTATTGGAGAGCGCCCCCGCGGAGAGGGATATTTTCCCGGAGACGGCCTGCCCGGCCAGGTCCAGCGTTCCTCCTTCCACCTGATAGGTCCCGGTTCCGGTGTCTGCGGATTTGAGGGTCAGGTTGTGCGAGGTGCGGATTGTGCCGTTGTTAGTGATGTCCAGCGTGGCGTCCTGGTCCCGGTTGAACCGGAGGGTGGAACCTGCGTTCACGGACAGGGAGGTGACGGTATTTCCCAGGGATTTGTCCAGCGAGAGATCCGAATTCCCGGTAATTTGTACTTTGTCAAAATTCTGGAGCGTTCCCAGGAAGCTGGCGGCGTAGTTGTCAAAGACGAGCTTCTTCTCCCCGTTCACCGTCCCGGCTCCCTTGCCGTCGATGATGCCGGCGTATTTGTCGAACTGATGTTCGGTTCCGGCTCCGGTAGTGGCGGCGATATCTTTCAGGGTGAGTGTG
>ERZ780044.257-NODE-257-length-11606-cov-2.3687_pt1 | contig 11606 bp, 10 predicted proteins | sample MGYA00511849_ERZ780044 | MGnify/ENA primary metagenome ERZ780044 (study PRJEB29588, sample SAMEA2152467) | human gut metagenome | biome: human gut; feature: human-associated habitat; material: faeces | place: Denmark | collected 2008/2010 ...
GATGTCTGCGCAGTATTTGTCGTAGTAATAGGCCGCGTCAATGGGTTTGCCGCTCTTGGCGTCGGATTTGGAGGTTTTTTTCCCGGTGTCCTTGTCCACGACGAAGCCGTGGGTCATTACGGCCTTGTACGGAGCCTTGCCGCGCCAGGCGACGGAAAGCATCAGGGAACTCTGGAACCAGCCGCGGTGCTGGTCCGTAGCTTCCAGGTAAAGGTCCGCCGGCGCGTCCAGCCCGGGGCGGTTGTCCATGACGGCCATATGGGAACTGCCGGAATCAATCCAGACGTCCAGCGTATCCTTGCCCTTTTTCCAGGTCTTCGGCAAGCCGAGGCGTTCGCACAGGTCTTCATCGGAGAGTTCAAACCAGATGTTGGAACCGTGTTTCTCCACCATATCCGCGATTTTGCGAACCAGAGCGGCGTCCAGGACGGCTTTGCCGTTTTCGTCAAAGAAGACGGGCAGCGGCACGCCCCAGGTGCGCTGGCGGGAGATGCACCAGTCCGGCCTGGCTTCCACCGTGCCGTAAATGCGGTTGCGGCCCCAGGAGGGCAGCCACTGCACCTTGTCTATTTCTTCCAGGGCCTGCGGGCGGAGCTGAAAAACTGTTCCACGGCCCGGAAAATAATAGGCGTCTTGGAACGCCAGCAGTGCGGATACTGGTGGCGGTATTCTTCCACGCCGAAGAGGTTGTTGCCCTGTTCCAGCATGGAAATGATGTCCTTGTTGGCGTCAAAGACATGTTTGCCCACCAGGGAGGGCACGCCCACTTCTTCCGTGTATTTGCCGTCGTCGTCCACGGGGGAGAGGACGGGCAGTCCGTATTGGCGTCCCACGTTATAGTCGTCCGCGCCGTGGCCGGGCGCGATGTGGACGATGCCGGTTCCGGTGTCCGTGGTGACAAAGTCCGCCAGGATGATTGTTGACGTGCGGGAAAGGAAGGGATGGCGGGCCTCGCAGTTTTCCAGTTCGGCTCCCTTGAATTCACGAATGGTTTCCGCAAGAGCCCAGCCCGTTTTCTGAGCGAAGGCATCCAGCAGATCCTTGACGATGACGAGGTTTTCCGTCTGGCCGTCTTTCATGAACCTGCCTGCCACGTAGGTGAAACGCGGATGGAGTGCGAGACCTACGTTGGCGGGCAGTGTCCACGGAGTAGTGGTCCAGATGACCATGGATGCTTTCAGGCCCAGGGGATTGTCCAGAAGCGGGAAGCGCACGAAAACGGAGGAACTGACCTTTTCCTTGTAGTCGATTTCCGCTTCCGCCAGCGCCGTATAGGCCCCATAGGACCACTGGACGGGTTTGCGGCTCTGGTACACCGCTCCGTCTTCCACCAGTTTGGCGAACACGCGCAGGATGTTGGCCTCATACGCCGGCTTCATGGTCAGGTAGGGATTCTCCCAGTCGCCGAACACGCCCAGGCGGCGGAAGGAAGTGCGCTGAATGTCAATGAAGCCTTTGGCGAATTCCGCACAGCGTCGGCGGATTTCCGCCGCATCCAGGTCACCGGCCTTCTGAACCACCTTGAATTCGATGGGGAGGCCGTGGCAGTCCCAGCCCGGAATATAGGGAGCGGCATAACCGGCCATGGTTTTTGATTTCAGGACCAGGTCCTTGAGAATTTTGTTCAGGGCCGTACCCATGTGCACGTCCCCGTTGGCGAAGGGGGGGCCGTCATGAAGGAGGAACCGGGGTGCGCCCTGTGCCATCCTGCGGGACAAAATTCGTTCGTACAGCCCGGTGTCTTCCCACTTTTTCAGGCGTACGGGTTCGTTTTTCGTCAGATCCCCTCTCATGGGGAAACCGGTCTCCGGCAACAGGATGGTGTCTTTGTAATTCTTTTCGGGCGCACTCATGCCCGGAAAAAGTACCACCGGGCCCGGTTCCGGTCAACCCTGCGGTGCGGCACACGCCGGTCCTAGCACATTCATTCCCGTCGTGTTCCGGAGGAAGTGTCCGCTCCGGAGGGCGCACCCCCGCGGGCAGAAGACGGGGAAGAAAGGAATCCCTGTTCCCTGAGCCATTGTTCGGCGGCTTCAGGCCATTGATCCGTGGGATGTCCGCGTTTTTCCATGCCATACCCGTGGCCTCCCGTGGGATAGAAGTTCAGACTGGCGGGAACCCCCTTTTCCCGGCAAGCCTGTTCCATCAGCCTGCTGTTGGCGCAGGAAACGCCGTCATCCAGAGCGTGGACGAGGAACACCGGCGGCGCCTGCTCCGTCACCTGTCTCTCCGCGGAACACATCTCCTCCAGGGCAGGGGATGGATGGGCCCCCAATATTTTGTTGCGCGTTCCCCCGTGGGTAGTATGGGGCGCCATGGTAATGACGGGATAAATAAACATGGAAAAATCCGGACGGGCGGAAATGTTTTTCAGCGGATTTTCCGCTTCTTCCGGCAGGGTGCGGTTCCACAGCGTAGAGGCCATGGCCGCCAGATGGCCGCCAGCGGAAAAGCCCATGACGCCGATGCGAAGAGGGTCAATTCCCAGGGAAGAGGCGTTTTTCCGCACGGTCCTCAGAGCCTGGCGGGCGTCCAGCAGGGGACCGGGAAACTTCCCCAGGGCATTGCCGGTTCCTGAAACGCGGTATTTCACGACAACCCCCACCATGTCGTGTTCCGCCGCCCAGCCGGCAATGCGGCTCCCTTCCTTTTCAATGGCCTGGATGGCATACCCCCCTCCCGGAAAAATACACAGGGCCGTGCGCTTGTCCTGCGGACTCCATCCGGCGGGAAAGTGAAGCTGGATTTGCGCTTCTCCTACGTCCGTAATGTGTCCGGCGGAGGCTTGTTTTTCTTTCAGATCCGCCGCTTTGAGCCCCAGGGAAATCCATTCGGAGTGAAAGGCTTTTCCCTCTGAGGGAGGGCAGAAGGCGCTCAGCGCGGACGGCTCAGGCGGAACGGCCCCGGCTGAAGCGCAGGCGAATGTCAGAAAAAGCGCGGAGAATAATATCTGTTTCTTGTTCATGGTTTGTTGGCCAGTGAAATGACGAGTTTGGAAAGGCCCTGCACCACTTCTGCAAACTGGGGATAGTCCAGCTTTTCAGCCGTATCGCTGGTTTCATGGTAATCGTCGCAGCGGAGGAAGGCCGTATCCGTGGCGGCAAAGGAGGGGATGCCTTCCTTCATGTATCCCCAGTCGTCAGACCAGGAAACGCCGCGGGTGTAATACGGGAACACGGCGGAACGCACCGGAAAGCGGCTCAAGGCGGAAAATTCCTCCGCGCAGGAGCGTGCCAGTTTGCGGCCCGTGTTGGTGGAGAGGAAAGCAACATAGTCGCAGCGGTCCGGCAGGCCGGCCAATCCGGCAACCACGGCGGATTGGCGTTTTTTATTCACCCGGGGGGAATAGCAGCCCAGCGTTTCCAGGGCAATCATGCCAATGATTTTTTCCCTGCCCGAATGATGGGAGACGGATTTGGCATGTACTGCGCTGCCCATGGCGGGCGTCTGGTAAAAAGGAGGCTCTTCATTGGCGTAGGCCACCAGACAAACATCGTGGAGGGTGGAAGTTGCTGCAAGGGCACGTGCCGTTTCCAGCAGGGCGGCTACGCCGGAAGCGTTGTCATTGGCTCCCGGAGTTCCGGTGCGGGAAGGCCGGGCAGGACCGTGGTCGTGCCAGTTGTCCATGCCCACTTTGGTATCGTAATGCGCGCCGACGATGAGCATTTTGGGCTGGGGGGAGGTTCCTTTCTTGATGGCGATGAGATTATATGCCGTCCAGTCCTTTACGGCGCCGAATTCTCCGGAGGGCGGGATATGAACAGCCTGGCGCGTGACGGCATAACCCATTCCCTCCAGTTTTTGTTCAATGTAGCGGGCGGAACGCTCCATGGAGCCGGGGTGGTAGACGTTCCGTTCACCGATGGTATCCGCCAGGTGGAATACATGCGCTTTCAGGAGCGTTTCCGTTTGGTCCGTGTCCGGTATTTCTCCGCTTCCGCGGGGAGAAAAAAGCTTGGAACAGGAGCTGAGGGCGATGCAGACCACCACTATGAGCAGACCGAGCCTGAAAGTCATGAAAAAGAAATGCATAGCGGAAATTGAAGAGGTAACGCAGAAAGGGGAGTCCTAATGGGAAAGCGGAGGAAAATCAAGACGCACCATTTCTCCCTTATTCATGGACAAATCCTTTTTCCGGCCCTGATGCATGAACCGGAATTTGCCCGGACGCGCAGCGGTAGCCGTGGCCTGCACCCGGCCGTTTTGCCAGGACAAGTCCACTTTAAGCCCTCCCCGCGTGCGCAATCCCGTGGCTGACCCCTTCTTCCAGTCGTCTGCCAGGGCCGGAGCCAGCAGGATAACCTGGAACCCGTCCTGCATGATCCGGCTCTGGATCAGGCATTCGGCCACGCCGGAGGAAAAGCCGAAGTTCCCTTCTATCTGGAACGGGGGATGGAGGTCAAAAAGGTTGGAGTTGATGTAGTGCCTCAGCATGGTGTACATCCTGTCCTCTGCGGCGTTCCCGTCGCCAAGGGCGGCATAAAGATTGATGAGCCACGCCGTGCTCCATCCGGTCCTGATGCCGTTGTTTCCCATATCCGCGTACTTGCGCCGGAAATCGGCTGACTTGCGTACGGCCTCCGCATATTCCGGAGTATTGAGAACATCCCATTCCGTGCCGGGGAACAGGCCGTAAAGGTGGCTGATGTGCCGGTGGCCCTTCTGCATTTCTTCAAAAGGCTGCCTCCATTCCTGCACCCTTCCGTCGGGACCGATGGAAGGCTGGGGAATTTTTCTGAGAAATTGGACGGCTTTAAGCAGGGTGGGAGTCCTTACGCCCAGCTCTCCGCAGGCGTAGATATAATTGCGGAGAGCCTCCCTGCCCAGAAGCTGGTCATGGGACGTGCCGTTGGAAACATAGGAAAGCACGTTGGGGCCTGTGCCGTCCGGCGCGTAAAATCCGGTCTCCGGAGACACCCCCGGGCCGGAGAGGTAATGGCCCTCGCCGTCATCTTCAAACCAGGACATGATGAAACGCGCGTTGGATTCCAGAATGGGCAGCGATTTTTTAAGGTCTTCCCGGTCTCCGGTAAAGCGGTAACTGTCCACCAGGTGGGCGCATGCCCATGCCCCGTTCATGAGGCTGGCCCCCCATTCCGGATTGTTGCCTGAAAAATAGGTGCGCTTCCAGCAATCCGTATAGTGGCCGAAGCAGAAGCCGTCCCGTTTGATGAAGCGCGCAAACTCCTCTCCGTGGGGGCGCAGGCTGCGGACAAAATCAAGATAGGATCTCTGGAATTCTCCCAGCCCGGTGACATGGGAGGGCCACTGGTTCATCTGGCTGTTGATGTTCAGGAAATAGCAGCCCATCCACGCCGCCCTCAGCTCCGGATTCCATAATCCCTGCAAACCGCAGGGAAGCTGCCCCGGCCTGGTGTGGGCAATCGTGCAGAAGCGGCCGAACTGGAAAAGCTGTTCCAGAAGATCCGGATCCTTCTTTCCCTGTTTGACCCGCTCCAGCCTTTGGGCGGTGGTCATGGCGGAAACCCCGGCCGGGGAATCCCCCAGATCCACCTGACAGCGCGTCATGAGCCGGGAAAAATAATCTTCCGTTTCCGCCGCCAGTTTTTTCCATCCCGCCTTTTGCGCTTTTGCCAGGATTCGCGCGTTTTTAGCCGCCAGGGAATGCGTCAGGGGAGCTTCCGGCTTCCGGATATTGTAATCTGTGGAAATGGATGAAAGCACCATCACTTCCCGGGCGGAATCAAGAATAATTGTTGAGCCTTTGCGGGTAACGGAGGCTCCGGGCGCCAGAATGACCACCGTGTTTTCAAACCGGGTGCCTCCGTTGCTTCCCTGTCCTTCCAGCACCCAGCCATTCGGCTGCGCAACAATTCGGGCGGACGGATCCGGGTGTTCCAGATTCAGGGAAACGCGGCATCCGGACGGCATCGTGCAGGCAATGTGGTAGGCGGCGCAGTCGCTGGACGGGGCCGCCAGGATTTCTGTGGTCAATTCCCCCGTGCCGAATTGGGCGCGGGTGGTTGCCTTGCCCCGCCGCATATCCAGCGTACGCTGATAGGAGGAAGGTGAGGGAAGCCCCTGGAATTCCACCTGAAGACGCCCCCCCTGCTGGTAATCCCCCGCAATGTTGCCGGGGGGAAGGATATTCTTACGGAATAGCTGGTCCGCACTGCGGTATTTTCCTTCTTTGCAAAGTTCGCGCGCCTTGTCCAGAGCTTCCGCGGCGCCTTCCCTCATTTGGAAATTTTTCTTTGCGAAAATACTTCCTTCATTGAGGACGACGGTTTCCTTCGGAAAAACGCCGAAAGAGAGGATGCCCAGCCTTCCATTGCCCGTGCCGTATCCTTCCGTCCATACCCGGGCGGGGGTGGCGGCGGGGACCTGCATGGGGGCCGGAATGGCCCAGAGTGGGACGGCTGCCGCGAAAAGGCAGAGCAGGAAGGAATGTTTCAAGGTTGCAGGGACGTTCATGGGAGAAGATAATGTTGCGTATAATAAAAGTAAAAGAAAGCTGGTGTAAAAAACGCTATTTTTTAAATCGTCTTCCGGTGCCGGCGTAAATGACCGCAAATGCGATGCTTCCCACCAGAAAGTACAGGGAGGCGGACAGGAGCACGGAGTTCTGGAGAATGATGCTGGCGAGCCAGATCAGCATGGCGAAGGCGAGGCAGTACATGATCTTCCCCATGAACCGGCACAGCGCCTGTTCATCATACTGCTTTTTCTGCCCTCTGTTCATCATATTGCAGCCTGCGATGAGACAGGAACATTTCCCCATGGAAAGAATGGCTCCAAGAATCATGAAACCCGCCATCATGGCGACGGGTATCGGAACAGGTGCATCCATAAGCTGGTAAAATGAGGGAATGGGAGAACCCGGTCGTTCGACCGGGCGGGCATGCGGGGCGGCGTTTTGCGGAATACGTTGGGGAAACTGTGTTTCTTTCAGCAACGGAGAAACTCCGTTGTTCCTGCCGAAGGCTTCCGCAGGGTACGGTTACGGTTTTTTTTTGACATTAAAACAGGAAGCAGCAGGAACAGAACCAGGCGATGATGAGCAGGCCGCAGGTAAATTCCAGCAGCAGGCCGGCAAGCATCCCAAGCGCCGCTCCGGAACCGGCCCTGAAGGCGTCCATGATATCCTTTCTGGCAAAGATAAGTTCCGCCAGCAGCGCCCCCAGGAACGGCATGAACAAAAGGCCTACGATGGGGGAGAAAAGGAGGCTCCCCGCCACGGCGCCGATGATGGCTCCCCAGATGCCGGCGGCAGTGCTGCCGAATTTTTTGGCGCCCATGCCTCCGGAAAGCTTGTCAATGACCATGCCTCCCGCCACCAGCAGCGCCAGGACGGTCCATTCCCACCACGCCAGGTTTTCTCTGCCCATGGCTCCCTGCCAGACGCACCCGGCCGCAATGATGATAATTCCGGGAAGCATGGGGATGAGCGTGCCGATCAGCCCCATGCCGAATAACAGAAGGGCGACGCACCAGACGAGGGTTTCCGAAAGGAGATGGGGCATGCTTTCCTTCTTATCAGGAAGCCGGACAGGTGGCAAGGTTTCTGCCCGGCTTGCGGATGACGAAGAAAGGAAAAAAGGGGGAGAAATTATTATTGCGGTTGTTGCGGGCGTGGTATGGAATGGCGCCTATGACTTCCACCGGTGTTTATCTATGCGGTTGCATCATGTTCTTTTGCGTTTTTTCTCAGGGGGCCACGTCTTCTCCGCCAGCCGTTTCCGCAGCGGATTCCTCCGCCGTACGCGAACTGGCCCATTCCCTGAAGGCCCGTGTGGGCATGGCTGCGGAAATGCTGGATACGGGGGAAACCGTCATGGTGGGGGATGAGGCGGCCTATCCCAAATTCGTGCTGGCCTTGTCTGTCTTGAAGCGGGTGGACCAGGGCGCCATGAATCTGGAACAGATCATCCGCATACGTCCGGAACAACTGGTGAAAGATACCTGGAGCCCCCTCCGGGAGCGTTTCCCGCAAGGCGGCGATTTCTCTCTGAAGGAACTGCTGAGAGTGACTGTTCAGGAAAGCGACAACAACACCTGCGACCTCCTGTTTGGCCTTATTGGAGGGCCGCAGGCCGTGCAGAAGGATTTGAAGGAATGGGGAATTGACGGCATTAATGTCCGTTTTACGGAAGAAGAAATACACCGGAATCATGATTTGCAATATGTCAACTCAAGCCGTCCGTCGGCCATGAACTCCCTGCTCCGGGCGTTTGACGAAGGTAAAATTCTGGCAAGGGGTACACAGAATTTTCTTTGGGGTATCATGGCGGGGTGCTCTACAGGCCCTGAACGTTTGAAAGGGCAGCTGCCGCGGGATTACGTGGTGGCGCATAAGACGGGATCCGGATTCACGCTGCCGGGGGGTGGCGTTACCGCCCGCAATGACGTCGGCATCATTGTTCTTCCCAACGGCCGGAAAATGGCGGGTGTCGGGGTGTTTCCGTGTTTATCAGGGATTCAAAGGATTCTGAATCCGCTTGTGACCGGGTGATTGCCTCCATGGCCCGCTGGCTGTGCATGGAGTGGAGACCTGCCGCCGGAAAAGAATAACGGAATGATGCAGAACAGTCTTGGCGTCAGATTTTCAAAGGATTCTGGCTTTTGATATTCAGCACATTGCTTGGATGAGCAATAAAGTAAACAATCCCATTTTTAATATTAATCACATGTTCTACATGTTGAGAAACGAATATTATTGTTTTTATTTATCTTTTTCTATAACAGGAGATGAAATCCTTTCCAAGAACTTTTCCAATTCCAAATACAGCGGTTCTAATTCAAATACTCGAACTTCTAAACCACTCTTGTTGTCCCTTTCTTGTAACCAAAAGAGCTTCTTCGTATATTCTTCACCTCCAATTTTTTTCTTGTCAAAAAGATGAATGTGTTTGGTATTATATGCCATGAACAATAAATAAGGTTTTTTATTTATTATAATATGAAATATACCCAGATTCCCTATAAAAGGAACGTCTGTTTCCGTTTTTCCATCCCGAAATAAATTGTATTTGTTGATAATTTTCGCTAATTCCTTCTTTTGTTCCAAATTTAATTTTTTAACTCGATGTTTTTTATTCTCTTTAAGAAAAGATGTTTCCGCATATAAATCGATTTGTTGATATTCTTGATCTGCTGCCCCTCTTTTTGAGATAAGGCAAAAAAATAAAAATATGATTATAATTGATTTCATGATTAAATAAATTCGAAATTATGTGGGATAGTCCCGCTGTAAAATTCTCAAAATATTTTGGTTTTTGATATTCATAATATTACTCGGATGAAAAAACAAGAGTAAACAATTACGAATTAAAATGACGATGAATAGAGACTCATAACCTGTTTAGTACATAGAAAGACATCATTGTATTCAGATTGAACTAACCAAGCCATCAGTCTGGAATTTACAGTAAGCGAATTTGATTGATTATATTACTCAATTTAACAGTAATATTACCGTATATAGTAGGATCCACATTGAATTTTTGCATATTTTCCGATATATAATCTAGAATTCTAAGAGCAGGAACTAGACATCCTTTGATTGATTGGGGATCTTGCTTCAGACGGATTTGTAGCGTATTCGCCAATGCATTAATTATATCTGAATCATCTTCACTTGCTTCCGACAAAAGATACGGTTCCATAGAAGGAAAGTAAAAAGCGAATGCTTTACTTCCCATCCATTTTAAATCTTCTTCATAATATGTCGGACATTCAAAAAAAAGATTTGCGGCTTCGCTCTGGCTTTTTCCATGGAAATGTTTCAGGGCTGTTAACTCGTCAAGATTTCCTGGTGTAGGATTAATATCTTTTTTAGTTGGAATAGTTGTCATATTTGAGGGAGTGGTGGGAGGTTGTTGCATCCTGCCTTTACCGCATGTTTTGCGCATTTTGAAAAGGCTTTTATCTTATTTGTCAATTCATTTTTGTGACTGGATACGGCTGCTGCGCTCCCTTTAGTAATACTATCAGGAAGAATATAGTCACATTTTTTCTTAAAATATAACGAGCAGCCAGTAATTTCCGCTGCCCTAGCCGCCAATAATTTCAAATAATCAGGGCATTTGAGGCAAGCTTTACATCCCGCTGCATTTTTATCGGCAGCTTTGTATCCATCATAAATCGCAAGACATTCGGCTGTTTTTTTACTTTTTCTTTAGCATCTTTTACTGCAACTTTTTTCGCTGCTTCTTTAGTTGCAATTTTTGCTCCTGTTTTCATGCCTTGCAAAGCTATGGCAGGCCCTATTCCTTCCCCTGTTGGTCCTCCTAAAATAACATCTCCTATAACAAGGGCTGCAGATAAAAGGTCAATCCCGAAATCTCCCCAACTATATAAACCAAGAATATTAATATCAGATTTTGGTTCGTTGTTTATAAATACATAATTGTTTGCTATGAGATTCTCACTGATTTTATCTTTCCCAATCCATCTTTCATCATGGAGGTTATAATGGCGGTAATTGCATCCAAATATTTTTAGCTCGTTATGCACCAATAAAATACAACTAGAAATGGAATTGAGGATACAATATTCCCAAGAATGTCCAATCGAGAAATTTTATTCACATGATTATACGGAAATTCAGCAAAAGAGGATAATATAAATGATATGATCCATTGGACTGCGAATATAAAAGAAATATAATAAGCATCCGTTGACGGTCTAAAAAATCCAAAACACAAAAAACACGTTAGAATGCAACATGTAAATAAAAAATGTTTTTTTGTTTTGGAATTAACAGAAATGATAATTATGGATAAGATAAATGATAGCGAAATTAAAAATGCTCCTCCACAAAATGGAAACATCGCTAATTCTAACAAACTCCAGAATATTAGAGAAATACATCCAATTATTAAAAATCTATGGTTCATTTCAATATTAAATTTCAAATTAATTTTTCATAAATATTTTGAACAATATGGATTGCAGTCCAAAGCTTTTTGTATTTCTCTTCCTTGATTTTCAATTTGTTTGCTTGTTGGTTCAATAATTTTTGTCTCAATGAGGTCAGGTAAAAGTTCTTCAAATCCCATCTTCCATCCACCTTCCGGAGTGCCTATTGCTTTAGAAGAAATCAGATAAAATCCACAATTAATATAGCAAGAAACATGATTAATTAATCTTTGCGTATTTCTATCTTTGCATCTACCTATCTTTTGCATTCCGGCTTCCGCTTCGGATAGACATTCTGCTACACATTCGACAGGTTTAATCACCTTTCCATTTTCCGAATATTTGTCAACAAATTTGTGGCACATGTCACAAGCTTTGGGTATATAGGGGTCTGATACCATTCTTCCCTCGCCATCACAACATTTAGAATCCTTGTATTTATTGTAATTATCACAATATTGGTGAGCAGCAGAGTTAACAATACGATCTCTGTCCTGTATTTGATTGATAATAGCAACAGTCAAAGCACCTTCGTATCCAGGAGCCTGAAGACCAATGATATCGTAGGAACTTAAAGGCGCCTGATAAACATATGAGTACACATTCCATCTTCTTTCGTCTATAATCGGATCTCTCGAAGTCCACCTTCCATCCACGGGATTATAGAACCGAAAGTTATAATATACCATCCCCAGCTCGGCATCATATGCCTCGCTGCTCCATTG
>ERZ780044.263-NODE-263-length-11311-cov-3.3427_pt1 | contig 11311 bp, 10 predicted proteins | sample MGYA00511849_ERZ780044 | MGnify/ENA primary metagenome ERZ780044 (study PRJEB29588, sample SAMEA2152467) | human gut metagenome | biome: human gut; feature: human-associated habitat; material: faeces | place: Denmark | collected 2008/2010 ...
CGGTTGGTTCCTTCCAATACCACTGCCAAAGAAATATCGGATTTATTCATAAAAACAGGACGAATCCAATATGCGGTAATATCGTACATTATAGTGGGTTTTGTGATATTCGGAAAATCATTTATAACCCTTTGGGTGGGTGAAGAGTATATGTCTGTCTACTACATTACTTTGATGATTTTTGTATGTACCACAATCCCCTCAATACAGAATCTGGGGAATTCCATATTGATGGCATACAATAAGATGAAAAGGAAAACGATTATTGTGATATTCGCTTCATTATTGAGCTTCGTCGCCATATTCCCTTGTGCGAAATATTGGGGTGCCGTGGGGTGTTCTTTCCCCATTTTCTTATGCATCGTAATCACATACGGACCGATATTGAACAAGATGTATGCCCGGGTAATCGGAATAAATGTACGGCAGTTTTGGATAGAAATATTAAAGATGTCTTTGGTGCCCTCATTGTTTGTTGTAGCAGGTCTGTTGATATTGCCATATACTGATTTTTCCGATTGGGGCAAATTGGGCTTGGGTATTATCGCTTTCTCTGTGTTTTATCTGCCTGTATCATACAGACTGTCTCTTAACAATTATGAGCGGAACTATTTTAATTCATTTATGCGAAAGATAAAATTTGTGCGATGAAAATCTTGATATTAGGAGGAACAGGTGCGATAGGTACTCCACTTATTGCCATTTTGAGACAAAATCAGGACATCCAAATTTGTGTTACGTCTCGTTCAGAGCATTCATCAGAAGAAAATGTACAATATTTGAAAGCCGATGTACTGAACCAAAGTGAACTGGAAAACATCCTTATGCGGAATCATTGGGACGCTGTCATTGATTTTATGATATATAGCGAATCGGTATTCCGGCAAAGGATTGGTTTGCTGCTAAAGTCTACTGACCAATATTTCTTTTTGTCATCGGCTACAGAATACTCTGATTTGGATGAGATAATCACAGAAAAGACCCCACGTTTGCTCGACGTAACTACCGATAAAGAGCTTTTGGCAGTAAAGCCATATCCGATAAACAAGGCGTTATGTGAAAATATATTGCGACAGACCGGATTGACAAACTGGACAATTGTAAGGCCCTATATAACTTTTAACTCTAATCGTTTGCAACTGGGATGTTATGAGAAAGAGTTGTGGTTATGGCGCTGTCTTAACGGTGGAGAGGTCTTGTTCAGTAAAGATATAGCACAACAATACACCACACTTACTTTTGCGAAAGATGTAGCTTTTGCCATAAGTAAACTGATCGGGAATGACAAAGCGTTCGGCGAGGACTTTACCATAACAACGAATCAATCGTTGAAGTGGAATGAGATTCTCGATATATATAAGATGGTTCTTCTTCGTGAGCGAAACATAAAAATGCGTGTAAAATGGACGGATGAAAGTTTGAATCTCAGGTTCAGACAAGGGCAATGGCACGCAAAGTACGATCGGCTTTACAACAGAAGATTCAATAATGCCAAGTTGATGGGCATTTTGCCGGATTTGAAATTTACGGAAGTGAAAAAGGGGTTGGAGCATTGTCTTACCGAATTCCTTAAAACGGAAAACTTCAGGTCAATCCCGGCTCCTTGTCATGCCCGGCTTGCAAATTCGTATGTACCATTGCAAAATATAAGGGGTATTAAAAACAGAGTAAAACAATTGCTTGTGAGATATATGCCAAAACCGTTGTTTAATCGCATATTTTGGGTTATCGGAAAATAAATCTATGGAAACTAAATATTATAGCGCTGAACGCAATGTGCAAATCCTTGTTTCTCTTTTGAAACAACATGGAATAAAGAAAATCATCGCTTCTCCGGGAACAACCAACATGCCATTCGTGGCCAGTGTCCAATATGACAAATGGTTCGATGTTATCTCTTGTGTTGACGAACGTTCTGCCGCATACATGGCATGCGGCTTAGCCGCAGAAAGCGGTGAGCCGGTTGTTATCACTTGTACGGGTGCGACAGCTTCACGAGACTATTTCCCGGCGATAACTGAAGCGCATTACCGCAAATTGCCTGTACTTGCCATAACCGGCGCCCGTGAGGTGGATACATACGGACACTTAAATCCTCAAACGATCAATCGTTTGAGCCATCCGCAAGATACATACGTTTGCAGTGTTCATCTTCAACTTTGTAAAGATGCTGATGATGAATGGGGCAATACGATAAAAGCCAACAAAGCCATTCTTGCGTTGCGCCGTAATGGTGGCGGACCGGCACATATTAATTGTGTGACGCTTGTGTCCGGTGATTATACTGTGAAAGAAATTATTCCGGCTAATGCCATATTCCGGTTTGGCTACACTGACGTTCTTCCTCCATTAGGCGATTTCGCGCGTATAGCCATATTCGTGGGTAACCATTCACGGTTCACTTCAGGCCTGACAGAAGCTGTCGATGCCTTTTGCGAGAAATACGGTGCTGTGGTTTTTTGCGATAATACGAGTGGCTATAATGGGCGGTTTAAAGTGTTGCTCCCCTTATTAAGTTCTCAATCGCAAAAAGATTGTGAGATTAATCATGTAGGTCTCCTCATACACATCGGAGAAGTGTCCGGAGCATATATGAAGGCTTTTCCACAAGAAGTGTGGCGGGTAAATCCTGACGGTGAACTTCGCGACCATTTTAGAAAGTTGAAATATGTATTTCAAACCGAAGAAGAATGGTTTTTCCGTCATTATGTTTCTATGGATGTCCCGGCAAAAGCAAAAAACACTTTCCTTGAAGAATGCCGGACGGAAATAGAGACTACACGCGTCAAAATCAATGTCGACGCCATACCTTTTTCGAATATCTGGATGGCAAGCCAACTATCGGGAAAGCTGCCGGACGAATCAATTCTCCATGTCGGTATCTTGAACTCTCTGCGTTCATGGAATTACTTTAATATTCCCGGCAGCGTTCATTTCCAATGTAATACTGGTGGATTTGGTATTGACGGACCTATATCGGCACTTGTTGGAGCTTCATTTAATGCCCCCCCAAAAATATCTTTTTTAGTGGTGGGCGATTTAGCTTTCTTTTATGATCTCAACGCCCTTGGCAACCACTATATTAAAAATAACATAAGAATTCTTCTTGTAAATAACGGAGAAGGAATAGAGTTTAAAAATTACCTTCATCCGGCTTTCAAGTTCGGTGATGCCGCCAATGAATATTTTGCGGCTCGTGGTCATTTCGGCGCGCAATCGCCGAGATTGGTCCGTGATTTTGCCGGTGCTTTAGGATTTGAATATCGTGCGTCAACCGATAAAAACAGTTTTCTTGAGAACATAGATTGGTTCACATCCTGCAAACTGACGGACAAACCTTTGGTTTGGGAAGCTTTTACCAACGAAGTGGACGAAAACGCTTCGATTCTGTATATGAACACATTGAACGAATCGGCGAAAGGCATTGCAAAAAGAATCGCCAAAGCCATTCTGCCGGAAAGTGTCCAGCGAAAAATAACTGAACACATCGGTCGCATTAAATAAAAATTATCAATTATGCACAATGTAAATATCCTCACCATACACAAAGAACCGAACTATGGAGCTGTACTACAGGCATACGCCTTGTACAAGACAATAGAGAATCTCGGTCATGTACCCTACATCATCAATTTGGACATGGATTACAGACGTTTCCCTTACAGCCTCAAATACAGGGTATTGCTTGGTCTGCATAAGTGGATGAAGGGATACTCACATTGTTTTGCGCAGGCGGAGCGATTCAGCAGGCAGCATTGTCCCAATCAGATAGGTAATTTTCATACTACGGCTGAGCTGGAGTCCTACCCGTGGAATAAGGGCGACTATTATCTGATAGGCAGCGACCAGGTTTGGAATCCGGGGATAACCCAGAACTTACGGACAGCTTTCTGTTTTTCTTTTCTGAAGAACGATGTAAAAAACAGGTATGCATACGCGGCCAGTTTCGGCAACATCAAGGACGAGGAGAGAAGAAAATCCGAATTGGATATGAAAGCCCTCTCTTTATTCAAGAGAATTGCAGTTCGTGAGAAATTCGGGGTAGAGTTTCTGCGACGTAACGGGATTGATGCGGTGGAAGTGATTGACCCGACATTGTTGCTTGAAAGTTACAGAGACTTATTGCCGCACAAAGTGGAAGAAAGAAACGAGATATTGTTTCTTTCATTATCCGATACCGCAGAAATGAATGCTTTTGCCAAAGGGTTATCTGTTAAGACAGGACTTCCTATCCGTAAGCATTACGGGTATTTGCAACCGGAACGAAAGAAAAACATGGAATTTCTTCCCATAGAAGAATGGTTGTATGCCATAGCCTCTGCAAAAGTAGTCATAACGGACAGCTTTCACGCTACCGTTTTCTCCATGTTGTTCGGCAAGCCGTTCTATGTATATATCAGTGAGCCTTCCAAGGTTTTCAGGATATCTAATCTGCTGGACATTCTTGGAATAAAACGGCGTATCGTTAATGATGTGGATGATGCAATTGCTGCTCCTTCTATAAATTATGAGACTGTCAATCAACGGCTTTCTGCTTATCGGGAAAGTTCATTGAATTATTTGAAATCCATACTCGCATGAAGATAGCAATCTGTAATGTACAAGAGTTTAATCCCACTATCGGAGGGATTGAGCGTGTTTCTGTTTCATTGGCCGAGGGACTGATAAAGGAAGGGGTAGAAGTGCTGTTTGTCGCTTGTCGGAAATCTCCTTACAGCAAACCTTATACACTACCAGCCAAACAAGTGCTCCTACCTAAAACTTTGGATTATTGCATCGAGAACGTACAGGCGTTGGCACATATTCTAAAAAAGGAAAAGGTGGATATATTGTTGAATCAGAATTCCCATTCGGAACTTTATAACCGTACTTGTTATGAAGTAAAAAGTTTGTCCGGTGTGAAACTGATTTCTGTATTGCATTTCTCGCCAGATATGCGAATAAAAGGAAATAGAAATCTTGTGAGTTTCAAATATTTGTCTTTAAAAGAGAATATTATTAATCTTTTGCGGGATGTATGTACACGTTTCCCTCTCCGTTACATTTTCATGTATGATCAATGTCGGATGTACAAGAATCTGTATCTTAATAGTGACAGGATTGTATTATTAAGTAATGAATTTAAGGAATCATATATCAAATTGTCTGGTATAAAAGAATCCTCTAAACTAACAGCTATTAATAATATGTTATCATTTCCCTATGAGATGAATAACTATCAGAAAAAGAAACAGCTATTATGGTGTGGTAGGCTACTTTTTTCCCAAAAAAGGCCGGATCGTATTTTGTTAGTTTGGAAAAAGCTACAAGAACAATTACCGGATTGGAATCTTGTGATTGTTGGTGACGGACCATTTAGCAATGAAATGAAACAATTGAGTAAAAAACTATCATTGCAGCGTGTAGAGTTTGCAGGGTTTGCAAATCCTATCAAATATTACAAAGAGTCTTCCATTTTTTGTTTGACTAGCAATCATGAAGGATGGGGACTTGTATTGACAGAAGCGATGCAATTCGGTTGCGTACCCATTGCTTTTGATTCTTTTGAAAGCATACATGAAATAATTGAGGATGGCAAGAATGGCTTTCTTGTGAAGCCGTTTGATATGGATAAGTATGCTGATAAGGTATTACGTTTGGCGGATAATTTTAAAGTGGATTATGTGATGAATGTGATGAACTCAATGGAACGTCTCATGCCTGAAAACGTGGTAAAACTATGGATAAGGTTGTTTAATAGCGAAATGAAATGTCAGTTATAATCCTGTTTTGTCTCTCCTTTTTGCTTGTTGAGTATATATCTTGGCATTTTAAAGGAGAAAAGGTGCAGAAAAATACACAAATCGTCATGTGTTTTCTTCTGCTGTTTATATTCTTTGGATTTAGAGACTTACCAATATTAAACGACACGGCGCATTATTACAGACATGTAAGGCACTTGTTCTCCAACACGCCATTCGACAATACACCTTGGTACACTTTTGACTCTTCCTCTAATTTCGAGGAAGGATTTCAGATATTTCTTAGAATTATAGGACTGGTCATTTCAAAAGAGCCGTATTCTCTCATTATCATCACTTCATTCATAACGACCGCTTCCCTGTTATGGTTTCTGAATAAGTCGACTTCACATGTCGCGTTTGCTGTTTTTGTCCTGATGACAAGTACACTCCTGCTCGGATATTATAGCGCAATCAGGCAGTCATTGGCTGTATCCGTGTCATATATATTTTATTGGTGCTATAAAAACAAATATTATAAGAGTGCCATAATGTGTGGCGTTGTAGCGTACTTTTTCCATCATTCTTCAGTGATGCTTATATTGCCGGTTGTTTTGTATCATATTCCTTTTACAAGAAGAAACATTTTGCTTATAATGGCTACCGCCATTGTGGTGTCATTGGGTATATACAAAATCCTTTCTCTTTTGGGCTATGATGATAGTAAATACTTGGTAACAGGCATGGAGCGGGAGGCGGTTCCCTTGGCGCAATTGTTGGATACATTATTCATACTTGCGTGCCTGTTGTTTTATTATATTTACGGCAACAAGTATAAAGAAGAGATTGAAAAGGACAAATTATATGTTTCATTCGCCTTGTCGGCATTGATTGTCAACATATGGGCACTTCCATGTTTAGCCCTTTTTCGCTTCGCTATGTTCTTCTCGCAATATGCGGTTGTACTCTTTATAAACAGCCTGTACCAGGCGGAAGCGGACAAACGATTGAAAATATTAAAATATGCGGTTGTCGCGATATTGGTTTTGCGAATACTCATTGTCTTGATTTATAGAGATGAATGGTTTCATCTTGTTCCGTACAGTTTCTTTGATTTCAGTTTAGAGCATCAAAAAACATTGTTCGGATATTAGTAATAGCTCATATCATGTATTATAATGGTTATATACGACTGTATACGGTGACGGTAGCGACATTGTTCTTGCTGTCGCCGTTGCTGGCATTGCCTTACATTCTGTTGGGAATATATAGGCAAGAGCGTAGCGCGTACTTTTTCTTTGCCTTATTCTTAGGATTCCTTGCATGGCTACAAGTTCCATTGTCCGACTTGTTCAGGCATTCGCTCAATATTTATCACTATTTAGACAAACCTTTCTCTTATGCGTATGTGAACAAGCAGTCCGCGGATTACTTTATCCCTATCGTAAACTGGATATTGGTAAACGGCAACATTCCATATCAATATCTCCGGTTGTTTTCAGTAACAGAGAGTTTCTTCTTGCTGACAGTCATATTCAATTATATGATTGAAACATCGGAGCGTGAATATACATACGGGGAAGTCTTCATGCGTTTCTGCATCATGTATCTGTTCTTTGAGTTCATCATGACTACCAGCGGGGTACGATACGGTTTTGCCGTTTGTCAGTATATTTACGCCTTGCATTTGGTGTTCAATAAGAAGTCCTGGCTTCCGGCTTTATTTTTTGCCTTGTTCGCCACACAAATTCATGTATCATTCGCATTCTTCATTCCTATAAGTGTACTGCTGTATTGGCTGTGCTCCACCAAACGGAAGACAATCGTATTTTTCGGCTTGCTTTCTGTTGTGTTAATTCCTATAATTTCACACTTCAGTTACTTATTGGGACGGCGCGCGGACTGGTATTTCGGGGGAGGCAACAGCGTTTCCGACAATTCTGCTATCACTATTTATGGTTTTATTCTTACCATTGGTGTCAGATTGTTTCTCCTTCCTTTCTTAGTGCTTGTATATCAATATTTTACCCCCCCCTACACACACGCACATCAGAGTCGCAATACCAAATCACTCATGCAGATGGACGCGTATGGCTGCGGTGTGGATAGGGATGGCTGTAATGTTCATTACCAATATGACAATGCTGTACAGACTGACATTTGTACTTTCCACCATAGGCATTTTCCTTTTACTGGAAATAGAACAGCACTTCTACATAAGGAAACGGTTTATAACAATTCTTTTATGGTGCGGAATAATGACAACTCTGTGTAATACCGTAAACTATAGATCCATTATACTGAATTCCAGATATCAGTATATCGCCATGCCGGTACCTGTAATATTGCAAGACCATTATGACAAACAGTGGATATTAGAACATGTCAACGGAAATAAAATGAAGCAATAGAGTATGAAAGTAGCTATTCTATATATATGTACAGGCAAGTACAACCAATTTTTCAAGGGTTTCTTTGAATCGTGTGAGAAGTATCTGCTAAAGGATATTGCCCAATTGGAATACTATGTATTCACGGATGATATGTCTTTGTCCGACGAAGCCAATGTACACTTGATAAAAAAAGAGTGCGCAGGCTTTCCGGCAGACTCTCTTTTCCGCTTCGATATGTTCCTACAAGTGAGACAAGAATTAGAGAAGACGGATTATATTTACTTTTTCAATAGCAATGCGGAGTTTAAAGCTCCTGTAGGAAAGGAATTATTGCCGCTGAATGGGGAAAAGCTTGTAGGGGCAGAGTGGCCGGGCAAGCGTAAGCCTTTCAAGCATCCGGCATTTTATCCCTACGAACGTAACAAGCATTCATCGGCGTATATACCTCCCCGGGAAGACAAGCCATATATCTATTATATGGGTGGAATAAACGGAGGAGAAGCTGCCGACTATTTGGAAATGGCAGAAACTCTGTCGGAGAATATCTATGCCGATTATGAAAAAGGTATCGTGGCGTTAGTCCATGATGAAAGCCATATCAACAAATATTTCCGGACTCATGACTGCAAAGTGCTTTCTGCCGAATATTGTTTCCCGGAAGAGTGGATTACATGTGATTTTTCACCTAAAATTATTTTCCGTGACAAAGTAAAACTTAATCCTTACTTTAACAAAGGACGTGATTACTCATTGAAGGGGAAACTGAAAAAAACAGTCAGTGTCATTTATAGAGCGATTCGCTGGTATCTTTAAAAACTTATCAGATAATGAAAATCGTAAAAATTCTCGGAGGTCTGGGAAACCAGATGTTCCAGTATGCCTTGTTCCTTTCATTGAAAGAGTGGTTCTCTCATGAGCAGGTGATGATAGATACATCCTGTTTCAGGAACTATCCCCTGCACAATGGTTTTGAGGTAGACCGGATATTTGCACAAAAAGCCCCCGTCGCTTCATGGAGGAATATTTTGAAAGTGGCATATCCATATCCGAATTACCGGTTCTGGAAAATAGGGAAATACATTCTGCCAAAACGTAAAACCATGTGCGTGGAGCGGAAAAACTTCTCCTTTGATGCTGCCGTTTTAACACGTAAAGGAGACTGTTACTATGACGGTTATTGGCAGCATGAGGAATATTTTTGCGACATGAAGGAAACTATTTGGGAAGCATTCTCCTTTCCGGAGCCGGTCGACGGGCGGAACAAGGAAATAGGGGCACTGCTTCAGGCAAGCGACAGTGTTTCATTGCATGTCCGCCGCGGGGATTACGTAAACCATCCGCTTTTTCGGGGAATTTGTGATTTGGACTATTATAAACGGGCGATACACTACATGGAAGAGCGGGTAAATCCGCAGCTGTATTGTGTCTTTTCCAACGACATGGCTTGGTGCGAAAGCCATCTGCGTGCTTTATTGCCGGGGAAGGAGGTAGTGTATGTAGACTGGAACAAGGGTGCGGAAAGCTATGTGGATATGCGGTTGATGAGCCTGTGCCAGCACAATATCATTGCCAACTCTTCTTTCTCCTGGTGGGGAGCTTGGCTGAACCGCAATCCGCAGAAGGTGGTGGTCGCGCCCGAAAGGTGGATGAACTCACCGATAGAAGACCCTGTTTCTGATAAATGGATAAAACTATAACATAGAAGATATGAATATTGTCTATCTCTTTTTGACTTATAAAAACCTGGAGCTGCTGCTTCATACAATACAGCGGCTAAAAGCTCCTCATGTGGAGTTTTACGTACATGTGGACGCTTCATCCGGAGAGGACTTTTCATGCCTACAAGGAATAGATGGGGTGTATGTGTTTGTAAATCAGTATAATACAAAATGGGGGACATTGAGTATTTATGCTATCCACCTAACTGTTATTGCTCTACTTATTTCCTGTCTTGATATTGATACCCTACAACTGCCTTATTGGTTATGTGTATGCGGTATGTGGATAATGGTTTTAATAATAAGCTACTTGTGTCATATTCTAATTGGCAAGAACCGTTGCTTGTCTTTGTTGCTCTTAGGTAAGTAACAATCTGATATCTATATTTATGAAATTCTCTGTATGTAAGCACTCAAATAATGGCTCAAACTTGAAAGGTTTTACTTTCAGTACCAGAGTGAGCTTTGCCTCATGGAGAATCTCTGCAGTCCCTCTGTTTGAGGAATAAAGTTCCCCATAACGTGTTCTATAAGTGGTATAAGGACACTTGAAAAAATCTTAAGAAGATGCAGGGACTATGTTAATATGGTTCCTGGCAAAATCGCTTTGGCTACGAGCCAATGTTAAATTTAAAACAGATTTTCAGTTTTATAAATCTATAATATAATGAAGGAGTTCAGTGTATTGATTTCAGTCTATGCACGTGAGCAGAGCGATTATTTAAGATCTGCCTTGCATAGTGTGTTTGAACAGACTGTTCCACCTACAGAGGTCGTATTGGTTGAAGATGGTCCATTGACAACTGAGCTGGAGGCTGTCATTACCGATTTTTGTGAGAAATATAACACTTTGAAAATAGTAAGGTTGGCTAAGAATATGGGGTTGGGCAATGCGCTGAATATAGGCTTATCCGCATGTACTTATGATTTGGTTGCACGTATGGATAGTGATGACCTATCGTTACCTAACCGGTTTGAAGCTCAATTAAAAGTATTTGAAGAAAATCCGGAAGTTTCTGTTGTAGGAGGATGGATTTCAGAATTTGATAATGATCCCCAAAGTATAATTTCATATCGGAAGCTTCCACAAACAGATAGAGAGCTTAGAAGAATGTGTCAGTTGAAAAATCCGTTGAATCATATGACAGTAATGTTTAGTAAAAAAGAAGTGCTTGATGCAGGAGGATACCAGCATTTTTACTTGTTTGAGGATTACTGGTTGTGGGCAAGAATGATAAAGAATGGGGTGAAATTGTATAATGTACAGGACGTGCTGGTCAATGTACGGGGCGGAAGTGCTATGTCTGCAAGACGCGGAGGATGGAAATATGCGAAAAGTGAAATACGGTTTCAAAGAAAAATATTGCAAATGGGCTTAATCAGTTTACATGTATTCTTAAGAAATGTATGTGTCCGTTTTTGTGTCCGTATGATGCCAAACGGTTTGAGGAGTTTGGTATACGAAAAAGTATTAAGGTAA
>ERZ780044.267-NODE-267-length-11141-cov-2.43176_pt1 | contig 11141 bp, 6 predicted proteins | sample MGYA00511849_ERZ780044 | MGnify/ENA primary metagenome ERZ780044 (study PRJEB29588, sample SAMEA2152467) | human gut metagenome | biome: human gut; feature: human-associated habitat; material: faeces | place: Denmark | collected 2008/2010 ...
GCTGAAAAACTTTCTGAGTTCTATATGCGCGGGTGTGTTGATTTCCATCGGCGGCTGTGTATTTCTCGCTTGTGAGAACAGATATGTCGGCGCGGTGCTGTTTTCGGTGGCTCTGCTCTGCATCTGCCTCAAGGGCTACGCGCTCTACACCGGCAGGGTCGGATATATAATTGAGAGCCACAAGAAGAGTGGTTGTGCCGCTCTTGCGGTTATACTCATCGGCAATCTTATAACGACATTTCTTCTCGGCATGCTCGTGCGGGGCTCTATGCCGCAGCTCGGCGAGACGGCAACTGCAATTTGCTCCGGCAAGCTCACCCAAGCGTTTTGGCAGACCCTTGTCCGCGCATTTCTCTGCGGAATACTGATGTATCTTGCGGTGAGCACATATAAAGAGAAGAACACCGTTTTGGGCATTCTCTTCTGCGTGCCGGTGTTTATTCTAAGCGGATTTGAACATTCGATAGCCGACATGTTCTATTTCGGCGCATCGGGCATCTTCTCGTTGAGTGCCGCGCTGTTCATGCTCGCTGTTGTTATCGGCAACTCGCTCGGCGGAATGCTGCTGCCGGCGCTGACTCTTATCGGAGGGGAGAAAAAATGAAAGCAAACAAAGCTGAAATCGCCGTTTTTGTCTCCGGCGGCGGAACGAATCTCCAGGCTCTTATCGACGCGCAGAAAAGCGGAATAATCGAGCACGGCGAGATAAAGCTGGTCGTTTCGGGCAACCCGAACGCCTACGCGCTCGAACGCGCGGCGAAAGCGGGAATCAAGAGCGTCACGGTCAGCAAGAAAGAATTCGGCAGTCAGGCGGCTGTTGAAGAAAAAATAATTGAAATACTCGAAGAAAATAATATAGACCTGATAGTCCTCGCGGGCTACATGAGCATACTGAGCGCGGACTTCACGCGCAGATACGAGCGCAGGATAATAAACGTCCACCCATCGCTCATCCCGTCGTTCTGCGGCGAGGGCTTCTACGGGCTGCGAGTCCACGAAGCGGCGCTGAAAAAAGGAGTCAAAGTGACGGGCGCAACGGTTCATTTCGTCAACGAGATACCCGACGGCGGCGAAATAATCATGCAGAAGGCGGTCAAGGTCAGGGACGGCGACACGCCCGAAACGCTCCAGAAAAGAGTCATGCGCCTCGCCGAATGGAAAATACTCCCGGCGGCGGCGGAAAAAATATCGGACGAAATAGTCCGAAAAAAAGCGGAGGAAAAATAATGGATATTTACGCAGTCAACGACATAGCAAAGCTCATCGAGGGCAATTCCTACGTAGGCAGAGGCATCGTCATCGGCAAGAGCGCCGACGGCACAAAGGCGTGCACCGCATATTTCATCATGGGTCGCTCGGCAAACAGCCGCAACCGCATATTCGCCGAGCGCGGCGGAGTGCTCTATACCGAGCCGTTCGACGCTTCAAAAGTAGAGGATCCGAGTCTCATTATTTACGCCGCAGTCAGAAATTACGAAAACAAGATAATCGTCACAAACGGCGATCAGACGGATACAATAAACGACGCGCTGAAATCAGGCGGCTCGTTCAAGAGCGCGCTTGAGACCCGCGAGTTTGAGCCGGACGCGCCGAACTTCACCCCCAGAATCAGCGGCATGCTGACATTTGAAAACAAAGATTTCACATATGAGATGAGTATTCTCAAGAGCGCGGACGCCGAGGGCAGTGCTTGCAACAGATACACCTTCTCCTACTCCCCGCTCGCAGGTCTCGGTCATTTCATCCACACCTATGTCTGCGACGGCAACCCCATTCCCACCTTTCAGGGCGAGCCGGAGAGAGTCGCTATCCCGAACGATATCGACGAGTTCACGCAGTCACTCTGGAACGCTCTCGATGCAGACAACAAAATCTCGCTCTATGTCAGATACACCGATCTCGTGACCGGTGCGGAAGACAGCAGACTCATAAACAAGAACGCTTGAAAAGGAGAATAAAAATGAAAGAATTCGAGCTCAAATACGGCTGCAACCCCAACCAGAAGCCCTCGCGCATCTATATGGCAGACGGCAGCGAACTGCCCATAGAAATACTCTGCGGCAGACCCGGATACATAAACTTTCTCGACGCTTTCAACTCCTGGCAGCTCGTCAAGGAGCTCAAAGAGGCTCTCGGTCTCCCGGCGGTCACTTCTTTTAAGCATGTCAGCCCCACCTCGGCGGCGGTCGGCATTCCGCTCTCCGACAAGCTCAAAAAAGCCTGCTTTGTTGACGACATAGAGGGCCTTGACGACTCCCCGCTCGCCTGCGCCTATGCGCGCGCACGCGGCACGGACAGAATGTGTTCGTTCGGCGACTGGGTCGCCCTCTCCGATGTCTGCGATGTGACTACCGCGAAGATGATAAAGCGCGAAGTTTCCGACGGCATCATCGCCCCCGGCTATGAGCCCGAGGCTCTCGAGATTCTCAAGTCCAAGCGCAAGGGCAACTACAATATAGTGAAAATCGACCCAAATTATGTTCCCGAAGAAACAGAGCGCAAGCAGGTCTACGGCATAACCTTTGAACAGGGCAGAAACAATTTCAAGATAAACAGAGAGCTGCTCTCTAATATAGTCACCGAAAACAAAAATCTACCCGACAGCGCGGCGCGCGACCTCCTAATCTCGCTCATCACACTTAAATACACACAGTCAAACTCTGTGTGCTACGCAGTTGACGGACAGGCTATCGGCGTCGGCGCGGGTCAGCAGTCGAGAATACACTGCACCCGCCTCGCAGGCACAAAGGCAGACACCTGGTTCCTGCGCCAGCACGAAAAAGTCCTGAACCTCCCGTTTAAGGATTCGATAGGCCGCCCCGACAGGGACAATGTCATTGACGGCTACATCAACAAAAACGAAGAAGATGTCTGCGCCGAAGGCAACTGGCAGAAATATTTCACCTCCCGACCCGAGCCGCTGACCGACGGGGAGATAAAAGAATATCTCGCTTCTATAGACGGCGTATCGCTCGGCTCGGACGCGTTCTTCCCGTTCAGCGACAACATCGAAAGAGCAAAGCGCAGCGGAGTAAAATATATCGCAGAGCCCGGCGGCTCAATCCGCGACGACCTTGTGATAGAGTGCTGCGACAAATACGGCATGGTCATGGCATTCACCGGCATGCGCCTGTTCCACCATTGACGGAGGACTGAAAATGAACATTCTTGTAGTAGGTTCCGGCGGAAGAGAGCACGCCGTTATAAAAAAGCTCCGAGAGAACAGCGAAGTTAAAAAAATATACGCCCTGCCCGGAAACGGCGGCATCGCCGCAGACGCAGAGTGCGTCAACATAGGCGCCACCGACCTTGACGGCATCGCGGAATTTGCAAAGAACAATCAGATAGATTACGCCGTTGTCACTCCGGACGATCCGCTCGTGCTCGGCTGCGTCGACAGGCTCGAGAGCCTCGGCATTCCCTGCTTCGGCCCGCGCAAAAACGCCGCGATAATCGAGGGCAGCAAGGTTTTTTCAAAGAACCTGATGAAAAAATACGGCATACCCACCGCACAGTACGAAGTTTTTGATAGCGCGGAGGACGCGCTCGCCTATCTCGATTCAGCACCCATTCCGACCGTTATAAAGGCGGACGGTCTCGCGCTCGGCAAGGGCGTTATAATCGCCGCAACGCGCGACGAGGCAAAGGACGCAGTCGTTGAAATCATGCGGGACAAGAAATTCGGCAAGAGCGGAGACAGCATCGTTATCGAAGAATTTCTGACGGGTCCCGAGGTCTCGGTGCTCTCGTTCACGGACGGCAAGACCGTAGTCCCCATGATATCGTCGATGGATCACAAGCGAGCACTCGACAACGACAAAGGTCTCAACACCGGCGGCATGGGCACCGTTGCGCCAAACCCGTATTACACAAAAGAGATTGCCGACAGGTGCATGAAAGAGATATTCCTGCCGACGGTAAACGCGATGAACGCGGAGGGCAGAACCTTCAAAGGCTGCCTTTATTTCGGACTCATGCTGACCGAAAACGGTCCTAAGGTCATTGAATATAACTGCCGCTTCGGCGACCCGGAGACTCAGGTCGTGCTCCCGCTGCTAAAGAGCGATCTGCTCACCGTTATGAGAGCCACGACAGACGGCACGCTCGCCGAAACGCCAGTTGAGTTTTCGGATAAAAACGCCTGCTGCGTGGTCATGGCTTCAAAGGGCTATCCCGTGGCATACGAAAAGGGATATGAAATAGATATCCCGGACGAGATTCGAGACAGCGTATATGTCGCGGGTGCCGCCGAGAAAAACGGCAAGCTCGTGACAAGCGGAGGCAGAGTTCTCGGCGTGACGGCGGTCGAAGATACGCTTCGGGAGGCAATAGCCTCGGCATACGAAAAGGCAGAAAAAATTCATTTTGAAAACGCCTTCTACAGGCACGACATCGGCGCGAAAGCGCTCGCCGCAAGGGAGGAAAAATAAATGGTATACAGAGTATTCGTCGAAAAGAAAAAGGAGCTCGCGCAGGAGGCAAAGTCCCTGCTCAGCGAGGCTAACGACCTGCTCGGGATAAAAAATCTTAAAGATGTGCGCGTTATCAACCGCTACGATGCGGAGAATATCACGCCAGAACTCTTTGACTATGCGAAGCGCACCGTGTTCTCCGAGCCCCAGCTCGACATTGTATCGGACAGCATCGAGATAAACGGCAAGTGCTTTGCCGTCGAATTCCTGCCCGGTCAGTTCGACCAGCGCGCCGACTCTGCGGCTCAGTGCATACAGATAATCTCGCAGGGCGAGCGCCCGCTGATACGCACGGCGAAAATATACATCCTCATCGGCGACATCACCGACGCCGACGCGCAGAGGATAAAGAAATATGTCATCAACCCCGTCGAGGCGCGCGAGGCAAGTCTCGAAAAGCCCGAGACTCTCGCGGTAAAATACGATATCCCGACCGAAGTCAGAACTCTTGACGGCTTCATCGAGCTTGACAGGGCGGGGCTTGAGGACTTCGTCAAAAAATACGGTCTCGCCATGGACGCGGACGACATTGCGTTCTGTCAGGATTATTTCAAATCCGAGCACCGCGACCCGACGATAACCGAGATTCGCATGATCGACACCTACTGGTCGGATCACTGCCGCCACACTACTTTCCTTACTGTCATAGACAGCGTGAAGTTTGAGGACGAGCTGCTGCAAAAGACCTACGACGAATATCTTGCGGTCAGAAAAGAGCTCGGGCGCACGAAGCCGATATGCCTTATGGATCTCGCGACGATAGCGGTCAAATATCTCAAGAAGCGCGGCAAGCTCGACCGTCTCGACGAGTCCGAGGAGATAAACGCCTGCACGGTGAAAATCGATGTCGAGGTCGACGGTGTGACCGAGCCGTGGCTTCTGCTCTTCAAAAACGAGACGCACAACCACCCGACAGAAATCGAGCCTTTCGGCGGCGCGGCGACCTGCATAGGCGGCGCTATCCGCGACCCGCTCTCGGGGCGCTCGTATGTCTACGGCGCGATGCGCGTCACCGGCGCGGCAGACCCGCTCAAGCCCATTGACGAGACGATAAAGGGCAAGCTGCCGCAGAGAAAAATCGTCACTACCGCGGCAGCGGGCTATTCCTCATACGGCAACCAGATAGGCCTTGCCACCGGCATAGTCGACGAGATATATCACCCCGGCTATGCGGCGAAGAGAATGGAGATAGGCGCGGTCATCGCGGCGACTCCCGCAGAGAATGTGCGCCGCGAAGTTCCCGCTCCCGGAGATATTGTTATCCTGCTCGGCGGCTCGACCGGACGCGACGGCTGCGGCGGAGCGACGGGTTCTTCAAAATCACACACGGTCGAATCGCTCGAGAGCTGCGGCGCGGAGGTTCAGAAGGGCAACGCTCCCGAGGAGAGAAAGCTTCAGAGACTTTTCAGAAACAAAGAAGCCTGTCTGATGATAAAGCGCTGCAACGACTTCGGCGCGGGCGGCGTATCGGTTGCTATAGGCGAGCTTGCGGACGGACTTGAGATAGACCTCAACGCAGTGCCGAAAAAATACGAGGGTCTCGACGGCACGGAGCTTGCAATAAGCGAGAGCCAGGAGCGCATGGCGGTCGTTGTCGCGCCGCCCAATGTTGACGCTTTCCTCGCGCTGGCTAATAAAGAAAATCTCCAGGCAGTGCCTGTGGCAAAGGTTCAGGCTGAGCCGAGGCTCGTCATGAACTGGAACGGCAAGAAAATTGTTGATATCAGCCGCGAATTTTTGAATTCCAACGGCGCCGACAAGCATATAGACATCACCCCCGAGGCTCCCGCACTCAAAGAGAAGGAAATCTCCGGCTCGTTTGCGGAGAATTACGCGGCGCTTGCATCCGACCTCAACATCTGCTCGAAGCGCGGGCTTTCCGAGCGTTTCGATTCAACGATAGGCGCGGGCACGGTGCTCATGCCGTTCGGCGGCAAGAATCAGCTGACGCCCATTCAGGCGATGGTGCAGAAGATATCCGTCGAGAAGAAGCACACCGACGACTGCTCGCTCATGGCGTTCGGATACAATCCGTTTATAACCGAGCAGAGCCCTTATCACGGCGCATATCTTGCGGTTATAGAATCGGTCTGCAAGCTCATCGCCTCGGGCGCAGAGTTCAAAGATGTTTATCTCACATTCCAGGAATATTTTGAGCGACCCGGCAGGGACGGCAAGCGCTGGGGGCAGCCTTTGGCGGCACTTCTCGGTGCGTTCAAGGCGCAGATGGAGCTCGGCATCGGCTCTATAGGCGGCAAGGACTCGATGAGCGGCTCGTTTGAAAATCTCGATGTTCCGCCGACCCTCGTCTCGTTCGCCGTGACAACAGAAAAGACCTCTTCAATAGTCTCGCCCGAATTCAAGAGCGCCGGACACAAAGTCGTTTTCATTGCCCCTGAATCTGACGAAAACGGTCTGCCGAAAACCGATTCACTTATAGATGTGTTCTCCCGAGTTACCGGGCTTCTTCGTTCGGGCAAGGCGGTCGCCTGCTACACTCCCGGCATGGGCGGCATAGCGGAGGCAGTCATGAAGATGGCGTTCGGCAACGGCATCGGCTTTGAATACAGCAAAGATATCACGCTCGAAAAGATATTCGGACTCAGCTACGCGGGCTTCATTCTCGAGCTTGCAAACGGCGCAGAAGAAACAGGCACGCTTCTCGGTCACACGAACGACAGCGGCTGCATCAGCCTTAACGGCGAGAGTATCGCTCTTTCAAAGCTTCTCGGAATATACGAGAACAAGCTCGAAAGCGTCTACAGCTGCAATATCAAAAACGCAGGCAAGGGTGCTGAGAACTTCTCATATGAAACTGTTGAGCGCAAAGCTCCCGCGATAAAAGTTGCAAAGCCGCGCGTGCTCATCCCGGCGTTCCCCGGCACGAACTGCGAATACGACAGCGCAAAGGCAGTCCGCGACGCGGGCGCAGAGCCGGAGATAATTGTTATAAACAACCTCAGCGCGGACGGCATCAGCCGCAGCGTCGAAAAATTCGCGGACGAGCTTCGCTCCTCGCAGATGATATTTATCCCCGGCGGCTTCTCCGGCGGCGACGAGCCGGACGGCAGCGGAAAGTTTATCACGGCATTCTTCAGAAACGCCGCGATAAAAGAGGGCGTCACCGACCTGCTTGAAAACAGGGATGGACTCATGTGCGGAATCTGCAACGGCTTCCAGGCGCTGATAAAGCTCGGACTCGTCCCCTACGGCAAGATAATCGACACGGATGAAAATTGCCCGACGCTCACCTTCAACACCATCGCGCGCCACCAGTCGAGAATAGTGCGCACCCGCATTTCTTCGAACAAATCGCCGTGGCTCGCGCTGACTCAGGTCGGTGACATATATTCCGTGCCGATCTCGCACGGCGAGGGCCGTTTCCTCGCAAGCGACGAGCTCATAGCCAAGCTCGCCGCGAACGGACAGATAGCCACGCAGTATGTTGATCTTGACGGCAACGCTTCAAATGATATACACTTCAACCCCAACGATTCCGTCTGCGCTATCGAGGGCATCACATCGCCCGACGGCAGAGTCTTCGGAAAAATGGGACACAGCGAAAGAATCGGAAAAGGTCTTTACAAAAATGTCCCGGGAGATTATAATATTCGTATGTTTGAAGCGGCTGTTAAATATTTTAAATGATGACAAGGAGAATGGAGCATGGCCTATTTATCCGACATTGAAATTGCGCAGCGCTGCAAACCCGAGCACATCGGCGTTATCGCAAAGCGCGCCCATGTTGACGAAAAGTACATCGAGCAATACGGAAACTACAAGGCGAAAATAGACCTGTCCCTGCTCTCGGAGACGAAGCGGGAAAACGGAAAGCTGATTCTTGTCACCGCCATAACCCCGACCCCCGCGGGCGAGGGCAAGACCACGACGACGATAGGCCTCGCAGACGGACTGCGCCGGATAGGCAAGGATGTCACGGTCGCCCTGCGCGAGCCGAGCCTCGGCCCGGTTTTCGGAGTCAAGGGCGGAGCCGCCGGCGGCGGATATGCGCAGGTGGTTCCCATGGAAGACATCAATCTCCACTTTACCGGCGACTTTCACGCGATAGGTGCGGCGAACAACCTGCTTGCCGCGATGCTCGACAACCACATTCAACAGGGCAACGCCCTGGGCATAGATGTCCGCAAGATAACATGGAAGCGCTGCGTTGACATGAACGAACGCCAGCTTCGATTTATCGTCGACGGCATGGGCGGCAAGGCAAACGGTATGCCCCGCGAGGACGGGTTTGATATAACCGTCGCGAGCGAGATAATGGCTGTGCTCTGTCTTTCAAGCTCGATAACCGACCTCAAAGCGAGGCTCTCGCGCATGATCGTCGGCTACACCTATGACGACAAGCCCGTGACCAGCGGCGAGCTCAAGGCGGCCGGCGCGATGACCGCGCTTTTGAAAGACGCCCTGAAGCCCAACCTTGTCCAGACCCTTGAGGGCACGCCTGCATTTGTCCACGGCGGACCGTTCGCGAACATAGCGCACGGCTGCAACTCCGTCATGGCGACTAAGATGGCGCTCAAGATGGGCGATTATACCGTCACCGAAGCGGGATTCGGCGCAGATCTCGGTGCCGAAAAGTTCCTCGATATAAAGTGCCGCATGGCGGGACTTGCGCCCGACGCGGTGGTCGTCGTTGCCACTGTCCGCGCGCTCAAGATGCACGGCGGGCTCGACAAAAAGGAGCTTGCGGTTGAAGATATCGGCGCGCTCGAAAGAGGTATACCGAACCTCCTGCGCCATGTTTCCAACATCAAAAATGTCTATAAACTCCCCTGCGTCGTTGCGGTCAACAGATTCCCGACCGACACCGACGCCGAGATAGATTTCATCATCGCAAAATGCCGCGAGCTCGGAGTCAACACCGTGCTCTCCACCGTGTGGGCTGAAGGCGGCAAGGGCGGCGAAGCGCTCGCGCGCGAAGTAGTCCGCCTGTGCGAAGAGGAAAAGGGCGATTTCACTTTCGCCTACGAAGATGAGCTTTCGATTGAGGAGAAGATCGAAGCCGTTGTCAGAAAAGTCTACGGCGGCGACGGAATAACCGTCATGCCCAATGCCAAAAAGCAGATAGCCCAGCTTGAAGCTCTCGGTTTTAGCAAATGCCCCGTATGCATAGCAAAGACCCAGTACAGCTTTTCGGATGACCCGACAAAGCTCGGCGCGCCCGAGCACTTTACTGTGACGGTAAAAAATGTCAAGGTCTCCGCGGGCGCGGGATTCGTCGTCGTTCTGACCGGCGACATTCTAACCATGCCCGGACTGCCGAAGGTTCCCGCCGCAGAAAAAATCGACGTTGACGAAAGCGGCAGAATAACAGGTCTGTTCTGAGATAATAATTCCGCTCGGAGAAAAAGCTCTGCCGAGCGGAGTTTCTATAAATATCGGAGGTAATAAAATGGCTTATTATTTCAACGAAGTATCGCACACCTTTAACGAGTATCTGCTCGTCCCCGGCTATTCGTCGAGCGAGTGCGTGCCCGCGAATGTGTCGCTCAAGACACCCCTTGTCAAGTACAAAAAGGGCGAGGAGCCCGCGATTTCGCTCAACATCCCGCTGACTTCCGCCATTATGCAGTCCGTCTCCGGCGAGAAGCTCGCCGTGGCGCTCGCAAAGGAGGGCGGCGTGTCGTTCATCTTCGGCTCTCAGAGCATCGAGGACGAGGCGGCAATGGTCGCAAGAGCGAAGAATTTCAAGGCGGGCTTCGTCATCAGTGACTCGAACATCACTCCCGACGCGACTCTCAACGACGTCATCGCGCTCAAGGAGAGAAACGGCCATTCCACTATCGCCGTGACCGAGGACGGCTCGGCAAACGGCAAACTTGTCGGCATAGTCACGAGCAGAGACTACCGCGTCAGCCGCATGACCGGAGACGAGAAGGTCTCGTCCTTCATGACTCCCCTCGAAAAGCTCGTCACCGCTCCGGACACCACAACGCTCAAGGAAGCCAATGATATAATCTGGGACAACAAGCTCAACTCCCTGCCCATAATCGACTCCGAGGGCAAGCTCAGATATTTTGTTTTCCGCAAGGACTACGATGCCCATAAGGACAACCCGAACGAGCTTCTCGACGCCGACAAGCGCTATGTCGTCGGCGCAGGTATCAACACAAGAGACTACGCCGAGCGTATTCCCGCACTTGTCGAGGCGGGCGCAGACGTACTCTGCATCGACTCCTCCGAGGGCTTCTCGGAGTGGCAGTCCCGCACCCTCGCATGGGTCAGAGAGCACTACGGCGACAGCGTCAAGGTCGGCGCGGGCAACGTAGTTGACAGAGAGGGCTTCCTCTTCCTCGCCGAGGCGGGTGCGGACTTCATAAAGGTCGGCATCGGCGGCGGCTCGATATGCATCACCCGCGAGACAAAGGGTATCGGCAGAGGTCAGGCATCGGCTCTTATCGATGTCTGCAAGGCAAGAGACGAATATTTCGAGAGAACGGGCGTATATATCCCCGTCTGCTCCGACGGCGGCATCGTCTACGACCACCACATGACCCTCGCGCTTGCAATGGGCGCGGACTTCCTGATGCTTGGCCGCTACTTCGCGCGCTTTGACGAGAGCCCGACAAACAAGATTTCACTCAAGGGCACTTATTATAAAGAGTACTGGGGCGAGGGCTCCAACCGCGCAAGGAACTGGCAGCGCTACGA
>ERZ780044.277-NODE-277-length-10778-cov-3.09046_pt1 | contig 10778 bp, 7 predicted proteins | sample MGYA00511849_ERZ780044 | MGnify/ENA primary metagenome ERZ780044 (study PRJEB29588, sample SAMEA2152467) | human gut metagenome | biome: human gut; feature: human-associated habitat; material: faeces | place: Denmark | collected 2008/2010 ...
CGTGCCCATCCCCGATGCGGACAGCAACATCGAAAACAACCGCTTCACCACCACCGCCGACGGCGGCACGCTGCTGCGAGCGTCGGTGGCCGTGGTGGATCACGAAACGGGCAACAACCACCCCTCGGACGCCCCCACTCTGGAGAGCACCATCGACATCCGCGTGCGGGGCAACTCCTCCCGCTATTTTGACAAGCACAATTATCTCCTCAAGACCCTGACGGACGACGGCTCCGCCTCGCGGGACGTTTCCATGCTGGGCATGGACGCCTTTGACGAGTGGGCGCTGCACGGACCGTATCTGGACAAATCCCTGATCCGCAACTACATGTGGTACAATCTGGCGGGCGAAATTATGGACTATGCCCCCAACGTGCGCTTCTGCGAGGTGCTGCTCAACGGCGAATATCAGGGACTTTACGTCATGACGGAGACCATAAACTCCGCGGTCGACGCCCGCCTGCAGCTCACGGAGCCGTCCAAGGACACGGTGCAGACCAGCTACGCCCTGCGCCTTGACCGCGGCAGCGGCAACGAGGCGAAAAACATCGAGACCTTTTCCCAGTACGCCCTGCGGAACCTCCAGGACGTGGACATCGTTTACCCCTCCCCGAAATGGCTCACGCCGGAGCGCGCGGCGTGGATCGCGCAGGACTTTTCCGACTTTGAAAAATCCCTTTACTCCTATGACTACAACACCGAGCCGTACGCCTATTGGGAGCAGGCGGATCGGGCGTCCTTTGTGGATTATTTTATTCTCAATGAATTCACCTGCAACTATGACGCCGGCTGGCTGTCCACCTATATTTACAAGGACGTGCGGGGCAAATACAAAATGTGCATCTGGGACTTCAACTCCGCCTGCGACAACTACAGCCACGAGGTGGACGACCCCCAGCACTTTGAGCTGCAATACAACGTCTGGTACTACATGCTCAGCAAGGACGAGGGCTTCGTGGACGCCGTTATCGACCGCTACCGCGAGCTGCGGCAGGGGCTTTTCAGTGACGAGGCGCTCAGCGCCTATATGGACGCCGTGGTGGCCTGGCTCGGCCCCGCGGTGGAGCGCAACTTCTCCGTATGGGGCTACACGCTGGCAGAGGACATGATCTCCCCCGCTGAGCGCAACCCCCACAGCCACGCCGAGGCCGTGGCGCAGATGAAGGACTTTTGCGCCCAGCGGGGCGCCTGGATGGACGAGCACATCGACATCCTGCGCCAGTACAGCCACGAATCCAAAAACAAAAAATTCAACCACTGACTGCATGAAGGAGGGCGGCATTTTTGAAAAAGTTCATCATCGTGTTCTCCGCTCTCATCGTGCTCTATTTCGCCTATGACACCGTGCGCTACCGGCTGGGGTGGTACATCGACCTGCACCCGCGGCAGGAGGTCACGGCCTTTATGTCCACGGATGAGCAAAATATCTATATGGATCGCGGCAGCGGCGCGGAGCCTTTCACCATCAAGGGCGTGAATCTGGGCGTGGGCAGCCCCGCCCAATGGGCCACGGACTACGCCATTGACAAGGCCACCTATCTGCGCTGGTTTGGCCAGATGCAGGAGATGGGCGCCAACACGGTGCGGGTCTACATCACCCTGCACGACGATTTCTATAATGCTTTTTATGAGTACAACACCGCGCGGGAGGCCGCCGGAGAGGAGCCGCTCTGGCTCATCCACGGCGTATGGGTCAACGACTATGTGCAGAACTCCCACCGCGATGCCTACGACAAGGACTTTCTGGACGCCTTCATTCGGGACGGCCGCACGCTGGTGGACGTACTCCACGGCAACAAGAAGATCGCTCTCGGGCGGGGCACAGGCTCCGGCTCCTACACCAAGGACGTATCCCGCTGGGTCATCGGCTACATTCTGGGCGTAGAGTGGGAGGACGTGACCGTCACCTACACCGACCACAAGTACCCCGATAAGGCGCCTTATCAGGGCACCTATCTCTCTGCCACGGAGGATGCCAGCGCCTTTGAGTCCATGCTGGCGCAGGCGGGGGACGAGATCATCTCCTACGAGAGCCGCCGCTACAAGCAGCAGCGCCTTGTGGCCTTCTCCAACTGGCCCACCACGGATCCCTTCCTCTACCCCGAAGACATCACCACGTTTTTCATGAAATGCGCTCAGGTGGACGTGGAGCACATCGCCGCCGAGGACGCTTTTCTGGCCGGACAGTTCGTTTCCTACCACGTTTACCCCTACTATCCCGATTATCTCAACTACATTCTCAACCGCGTGGACATGGACAATAAGCCCGTCTGGGACGGCAAGGAGGTCATCAGCCGGACGGGTACCGGCGCCGGCACGGCCATAGGCGACGTGCTGCGGCAGGAGGATTTTTATGACGAGAACGGCGCCGTCAACACCTATCTCGCCTACCTGCGCGTGCTGCGGCGGCACCACACCATGCCCGTGGTCATCTCCGAGTTCGGCGTTTCCACCGGACGGGGCATGGCGCAGAAGGATCAGAACACCGGCCGCAACCAGGGGCACATGTCCGAGCAGGAGCAGGGGCAGGCGCTGGCCGCTTGCTGGGCGGATATTATGGAGGCGGGCTGCTCCGGCGGCTGCGTCTTCACCTGGCAGGACGAGTGGTTCAAGCGCACCTGGAACACCATGCACGCCGTGAACCTCCAGCGCACGCCCTACTGGAGCGATTACCAGACCAACGAGCAGTATTTCGGCCTCCTCTCCTTTGACCCCGGGCAGGAGGAGAGCGTGTGCTATGTGGACGGGGATCTCTCCGAGTGGACGGAGGAGGACAAAATATTCGACACCGGCGAAAAGTCGCTTTCCATGAAGTATGACGAGCGCTTCATCTACCTGCTGGCCTATGAAAAGGGCTTTTCAAACGGGGAGAAAAAGCTGTATATCCCTCTGGACGTCACCCCCAACACCGGCAGCACCTACTGCGAGAACTACGGCCTGCGCTTTACCCGGCCGGCGGACTTTGTCCTCACCATCGACGGCGCGGATAACAGCCGCCTGGAGGTGCAGGAGCGCTACGAGGTGCTGCGCGCCATGTTCTACCACGAGACCCACAATGAAGACGCCTATCTTGCGCCGCCGGACGCGGACACGCCGGGGTTCAAGCCCATCAATTTAATGCTCCAGACGGCCACGCCCCTGCTCACCGGCAACTGGCTGGCCAGCTCCGAGGTCTACGAGACCGGTAAGCTTTCCTACGGCAATGCTGATCCATCCTCGCCGGACTATAACTCCCTGGCCGACTTCATCTTCGCCGGCGACTATGTGGAGCTGAAGCTCCCGTGGCAGCTTCTGAACTTCGCCGATCCCTCCCGCATGACCATTCACGACGATTATTATAATGACAACTACGGCGTGGCGTACATCACCATAGACACGCTGTATCTCGGTCTCGCGGACGGCGCGGAGGAGGGGCGCATCTCCCTCCACCCCGCCGCCCTGCAGGGCTGGGGCAACAAAGTCACCTACCACGAGCGGCTCAAGCCCTCGTACTATACGATGCAGGCGCTTTGGCGCTGAAATAAAAAACGAAAGGAGGGGCGCAGATGTCCGTAGAGATATTGATCTATACCTATCTCGCCATATGTGCCGGCATGATCGTCTTCAACATCGTGACGGTGGTGCTCTCGCGGCACAAAAGGCTGCGCTCCTTCTCCGCGAGCATCCGTCTGGAGCTGCGGATCGCCGACGAGATCGACCGTCTGCCCGCCGGTGGCGAGGTCAGTCCGGCGCATCTGCGGTACATAGAGCGCAAGCTGCGCCGAGCCGACAACATGGCGGCCTTTGACGCAGCCATGGAGCGGCTGTGCCTGCGCCGGCCGGCAGCTCAAGTCCGCGCGTATCTGACGGCGCTGGACGGCGTGTTCATCGCCATGGCGGAGCGTTACTGCCGCCGCAGCGAGATCGAGGCCGCCTATTTCCCTTACATTGTCAAAAAATACCGTCTTCTCGGCGGGCGGAATGACAAGGCGCTGGAGACCATGCTCCTCTCCCTGCTGAACGAGCCGAGCCTGTACTGCCGAGAAAACGCCATGCAGGCCATCTACACGGCGGGCGACCCCGATCTGGTGGCGCAGGCGCTGCGCATCGTCAACGCCGGCAGCTGCTATTACAGCAGCAAGCTCCTGGCTGACGGCCTGCTGAATTTTCAGGGGGACAAGGCGGCTCTGGGCGAGGCGCTGTGGGCTGCCTTCGAGATGTTTCAGCCCTGGATGCAGGTGACGCTGCTGAACTATTTTCGCTTTTCCTCCGGCGGCTACTGCCCGCGGGTGCTCGCCCTTCTCAACGACAGCACCCGGGACGACGAGCTGCGGTTTTCCTGCCTGCGCTATTTCGGGCGGTATCCCTACGAGCCTGCCAGATGCGACCTGCTGCGCTACGCCACGCCCACTGCCGGCGTGCGCTGGGAGTACGCCGCCATCGCCTCCTCCGCCCTGGCCGCCTATCCCGGCGAGGCGACCGCAGCGCTGCTGGAGCAAAACCTCTACCATCCCAACTGGTACATCCGCTTCAACGCCTCCAAAAGTCTGGAGCAGCTGGGCTTCGGCTACCGCGACCTCATCCACGTCATCGAAGGCCACGACCGCTACGCCGCCGAGATCCTGCGCTACCGCTTCGACGTGCGGGAGCTGGAGGAGAGAAAGGAGGACGCCGCATGTTCGACAGTGTAAAGCTCCTCCTCACCGGCGTGGGGTACTTTTTCATCGCCTATCTCATCGGCTACTCCACCTTTTTGTTCCTCTCCGTCATCGTCGGCTCCCTGGATCTTTATAAGCATCACCGGCAGGAGCGGTTCGAGAGCATCCTGCCCTCGGACTACTATGTGCCCATCAGCATCATCGTGCCCGCCTACAACGAGGAGATCACCGTGGTGGACACGGTGCGCTCCCTGCTGACGCTGGAGTACCGCGCCTATGAGATCATTGTGGTGGACGACGGGTCAAAAGACCGCACCTCGGAGGTGCTGGCCAAAGCCTTTGACATGCACCTTGTCCACCGCCCCATCCGGCGGCAGGTGGACTGCCAGCGGGAGGAGTTCATTTATGAGACCCGCGCCCAGAAGGTGCCGCTGACGCTTATCCGCAAAAAGAACGGCGGCAAGGCGGACACCCTGAATATGGGCATCAACGCCGCCAATTTCCCCTATTTCATCTGCATGGACGCCGACTCCGTTCTGCAGTATGACTCCCTGCGCCGCATCGTCCAGCCCGTGCTGGCGGACGGCAACGTGGTGGCGGTGGGCGGCATCGTCCGCATCTCCAACGACGTGGAGCTGGAAAACGGACGGGTACAGCGCTACCGCCTGCCACGCAACATCCTGGCCTTTATGCAGGTGCTGGAATACGACCGTTCTTTTCTGGCCTCCCGCATCCTGTTCGACCGCTTCAACGGCTCGCTGATCATCTCCGGCGCCTTCGGCCTGTTCAAAAAGGCCACGGTCATCGCCGTCGGCGGCTATGACCGAAAGACCCTGGGTGAGGACATGGAGCTGGTGGTGAAGCTCCACGAGTACTGCACCTCCAACAGCATCCCCTACTCCATCCGCTACGCCTCCGACGCCATCTGCTGGACGCAGGCACCGGAGCGGCTGCGGGATCTGTGCAAGCAGCGCAGGCGCTGGCATCTGGGGCTGTTTCAGAGCATGTATAAGCACCGCACCATGTTCTCCAACCACCGGTTCGGCGCGGTGAGCTTCGTATCGTATCTTTATTTCCTCATCTATGAGCTGCTCTCACCGTTTATTGAGATATTCGGCGTTTGCACTATGGCGCTGGCGTGGTGGTTCGACCTCATCAATGTGCCGTTCATGGTGCTCTTTTTCCTGATCTATGCCGTGTTCGGCGCCATTCTGACGCTGACGGCCTTTTTCTCCCGCATTTATACGGCGGATCTCACCGTGTCCTTCGGCGACGGCGTCCGCGCTGCCTGCCTGTGCCTGTTTGAGCTGGTGTTTCTGCGCTTTATTCTCGCGTGGGTGCGCTGCACGGCCTTTATCGGCTACCGCAAAAGGCAGCTCAGCTGGGGGCGCATCGAGCGCCGCAAGATCAATTTGAAGTAAAGGAGGCTGCTGCCTGTGCGCCGAAAAAAACTTTTCAAAAGCTGCGTGCAGCTCCTGCTGGCCTGCGGCGTTCTGCTGGGCTGCGTGCGCCCCGTTTCCGCGGGGGACACGGTGCTCATTTCCGGCAACGCAGACCTCTATCCCATCGAGTCCTATGACCACAGAAGCGAGCGCTATGTGGGGCTGCTGCCGGAGCTGTACGAGCGGCTGGGGGAGCGGCTGGACTGCGCGTTCGTCTACCTTCCCTACAGCAGCCAGACCACCCAGGCACAGCAGGCGGAGAACCGGCAGGCGGACATCATCTCCGCCTTCCCCGACGGCGCCGTCAGCGAAAGCAGCCTGCAGGGCCGCGTTCTCATCAGCGTGCAGGCGGTCGGCGGCGAAACACGGCAGATCTATGTGGGCTTCACCGACCTGCTCTCCCCGTCCCGCGTCGAGGCACTGGAGCAGGCGCTGGAGGACATCTCCGGCGCGGAGCGGCTGGGCATTCTGGCGGATCAAGCGAATACCGGCGGCGACCGCCCCTACCGCATGCGCTTTTTCGTCACGCTGGCCATCCTCGGCGCCGTGACGCTGGCCGCCGCAGTCATTCTTTTTGTTTTTATGCGAAAAAGGCGTGCCCGCCGGCGGGCAAACGCCCTCATCGACACGCGCTACGGCATCGGCAACGACCGCTACTATACCCACTGCATGGAGTCGCTCATTCCCGCCCCGCTGAAGAGCCTGACCTATGTGGTCTGCTTCGGCTGTGACCTGACGGCGCTGGCGCAGCGGGTGGGCGAAGCGGAGTGGGAAGATCTGTTTGGCTATGCGGCGGAATACCTCAGCCGCAGCTGCGGCCGTGAGGAGCATCTGGCCTGCGTGGAGCAGGGCGTGTTCGCACTGGTCTGCCAGTGCAGCAGCCGCGAAACGGCGCAGCAGCGCATGGAGGTCATCGTGCGGCAGCTCAACGCCTATCTTGCCGGCTTTTACGAGGGCTGCGGCGAGCTGTTCTGCGCCGGCATCTGCTCGCTGCAGGAGCATCCGGACTGCGGCGCCAAGGCCGCTCTCTACAACGCCCGTCAGGGCTGCGCCTACGCCCGCAGTCACAATCGGCTCTGCGACTTCTGCACAAAGCGGATGATCGACGAAAGTGAGCAGCTCGACCGTTTGCGCCGGCGTATGCTGTCGGCTATTGCCAAGGGTGAGTTTGAGGTGTATTATCAGTTCGTGGTAGACCGCGGCGGCGCAGTCGTGGGGGCGGAGTCCATGTCCCGCTGGCAAAATCCGGAGGACGGGCTGCTGCAGCCGTCCAAATATATCGACCTGATGATCCAGACCGGCGCCATCACCGAGCACGACCTTTTCATATTCCGGCAGGCCTGCCGGCAGCTGCAGGCGTGGTCGCAGGCAGGACAAGGGCAGCTTTATCTGTCCTGCAACTTCACCCGCCAGTCGCTCTCGGACGCCGATTTCCTGCGCCATGTGCGCTCCATTGCGGATCAATATGACTTTCCCCATGACCGCATGGTCATTGAGATCACCGAGGACTCCCTGGCCTATGACTGCGGGGCGGCGCGGCGCACCATCGAGCTGCTGCAGGTCTATGGCTTCCGCATCGCCTTGGACGACATCGGCTCCGGCTATTCCTCCCTGTCCGATCTGGCGGCCTATTCGCTGGACTATGTGAAGATCGACCGCAGCCTCCTTCTCAACGCGGCGCAGCCGCGGGGGCGGAAGCTGCTGGAGGGGCTGGTGGCGCTGGGGCACAGTCTGGGGCTGCGCGTGCTGTGCGAGGGCGTGGAAACGCAGGAGCAGCTTGCTGCTGCGCTGGCCGCCGGCTGCGACTTTATTCAGGGCTTTTACTTTTCCCGCGTTCTGCCTGAAAGGGAGGCAGAGCGCTATCTGCGCGAGCATATCCATATCCAACAGTAGGAGGGCATATGAAAAGCAAAAAGCAACGCCGCGTATTCGTGGTGGTGACGCTGCTGACCATCTCCATGCTGGCCGGTACCATCTTCCTGTGCGCCCGAGCGGCCGGTGAAGAAATGACCCAGCATTCCTTTGACGAGCTGACCGCCTCCACCAAGCGGCTGGCCGAGGATTATTACAGCGCGCTTAAAAACGACCAGATGTTCCTTACGGCCGTGTCCGAGCTGATTGCAAAGCAGAAGACGGAAGATGTGGACACGATCCTGCAGGTGATGAATTCCTTTGACTTTACCAACTCCTTCATCACCAGCATGATCCTGCTGCTGCCGGACGGGCAGCTTCTGCACAAGGACGGCACCTGGTACGACGTTTCCGACAGGATCGACTTTGCCGCCGAGGCCGCCAAGGGCGCCTATCTTTCAGACCGCGTGCGCAGCCTCTTTGCGCCGGAAAACCTTGTGGTGCGCAGCGCGGCGCCCGTGGTGCGGGACGGGAAGACCATCGCCATTCTCTACGGCGTGATCTCCCTGCAGGAGATCCCCCGCGCCTATATTTCCGACTATTATAACGGCAAGGCTTTTATCCTCCTTGTGGACGGCACCACCGGCGACATTCTGCTGGACACATGGCACAATACGCTGGGAAATCTCTCGGATATGGACGGACGCAAGACCCTCAAGGGCTACACCTACGAGCAGGCCGTGGACAACATGCTCCACGGCCGCAGCGGCGACATGCGCTCCGTTTCCGCCACCACGGGGGACGTGCTCTACATGCACTATGAGCCTGTGGGCATCAACAACTGGAGCGTCACCATCGGCGTCAGCGAAGCAGACGCCCTGGCCGGCCTGCGCACCGATGTCAGGATCCTCTACCTCATGGCGCTCATCGCCGGCGTGGTGCTTCTGGCCTATATGGCCTATGTGGTCTGGTATCTGTCCTCGTCCCGCCGCAGCGTTTATGCCCAGAGCATCACCGACCAGGGAACCGGCCTGATGAACCGACGAGCCTATGAAAAATACCTGTGCGAGAGTGAGGATCATGTGTTTGCCTCGGCGACGTGTATCTATATCGATGCAAACGGCCTCCACGAGATCAATAACGAGTGCGGCCATGAGGCCGGCGACCGGATGCTCTGCATGACGGCCGACCAGTTGAGAGAGCAATTTCCCGACAGCAAAATATACCGCATCGGCGGGGACGAATTCGTTGTGTTTCCGTCGGATGCACAGGAGCAGCCCTGCCGCGTGCGCATGGAGGAGATCTCCGCCCGCTTGGCCGCCCAGGGCTACAGCATATCCTACGGTCTTGCCGTCCGCAAAGAGGCCGTCGGCCTGCGCGGGCTGGTTCGTGAGGCCGATGAAAGGATGCTGGAGGCCAAGCATGCCTACTATGCTGCCCGCCGCCGAAGCCCCCGCATCGGCGCTTCCGCCGAGTAAAAATACCGCCCATACCCCGATCCCGTTCGGCGTATGGGCGGTTTGTGTATAAGCGGCATAGCCCCGCCGCACGGCGCATAGGGTAGCAAAAAAAAGAAAGGTGGAGTCCCTATGCCGCAAAAGCCCGTTCGTGTGTTCCTCATCCGAAAAAACATTGCCCTGGCCGCCGGCGCTCTGCTGGCCGCCGTGGCCATTTTCTGCGCCGTGAACGTCCCCGCCGCCATCACCGCCGCCGGAAACGCCCGCCAGCTGCCCATCTACTGCGTAGACCGCTCCGGTGAGGACGGCAAAAAATACTGCGCCATTTCCTTCGACGCAGCGTGGGGCAACGAAGACACCCAGATGCTCATTGACATTCTGGCCAAATACGACGTGAAGGCCACGTTCTTTCTGGTGGGCGACTGGGTGGATAAGTACCCCGAGTCCGTGAAGGCGCTCCACGACGCCGGCATGGAGGTCATGAACCACTCCAACCACCACGACCACTACAATTCCCTCTCCGCCCAGCAGATCGTGGCCGACGTCACCGCCTGCAATGACAAGGTGCAGGCCATCACCGGCGTGGCGCCCAAGCTGATCCGCTGCCCCTACGGCGAGTACGACGACCACGTCATCTCCGCCATCCGCTCCATGGGCATGGAGCCGATCCAGTGGGATGTGGAGCGACCGGCAACCGCTTAAAACCCTTACGGGGCAAGGGTCGGCGAGATCGGGCGGCTGTACCTGCTGTCCACCTCCATGGTGCTGGTGCTCATAGACGCCGTCAGCGTCTTTCTGGGCGTGGCCGCCATGCGTCTGGCCTGGCGGGTCATCATGGCCACCTACAGCGGCTGGTTTGCCTTCCGCATGGAGCCTGTGGGCTATGTAAAGATGTTCGTCTTTGTGCTCATCGGCTACCTGCTGGTGCTGGGGCTGGACTTCCGGCGCATCCGGAAGATCCCCATGGAGCAGGCGCTGAAAAACGTGGAATAATTTTATATGCTATAAAAAAAGACCGTGCAGCCACCAAACTGCACGGTCTTTTCTGCGATTTTTCAAAACAGCCCTGTCATTCGTGAGCAGGCAGTCCCTTCGGCTGCTCCCCGTCGGGAAGCAGGTCGGTCATGCTCCTGAGGCTGATGCCCAGTGTGGACATGTTATGCAGCAGCGCCGACGTAGTAGGCGGCAGGATCCCCGCCACGCCCAGCACGATGAGCGAAAAGTTGAAGCCCACGATAAACCGGTAGTTCCTGTGGATCCGGCGCATAAGCCCCTCGCCCAGCCGGCGCAGCGTCACCAGCGCAAACAGATCCTCCGAGGCGATGGTGATGTCGGCGATCTCGCGGGCGATGGCCGCTCCGGTGGAGATGGCGATGCCCGCGTCCGCTTCG
>ERZ780044.283-NODE-283-length-10612-cov-2.49939_pt1 | contig 10612 bp, 9 predicted proteins | sample MGYA00511849_ERZ780044 | MGnify/ENA primary metagenome ERZ780044 (study PRJEB29588, sample SAMEA2152467) | human gut metagenome | biome: human gut; feature: human-associated habitat; material: faeces | place: Denmark | collected 2008/2010 ...
CCCCAACCCCCGCCGTTATCTGGAGTTTATGGATAGGGAATACAAGCTTACCTGCGACTATCTTTTTGACCGGGAGGAGGGCCTGTTTTTCCGGGATTCCCGCTATTTTACCGTTCCGGCGGCAAATGGGAAAAAGATGTTCTGGAGCCGGGGCGACGGCTGGGTGATTGCCGGATTGCCTCTTATTTTGCAGGACATGCCTGCGGACTGGCCTTCCCGCCCCTTTTATGAAGACTTGCTTAAACGTCTAGCGGCAGCCCTGAAAAAATGCCAGTCGCCCGACGGTTCCTGGCATGCGAGCCTGCTGGATCCGGACGAACCTCCCTTGAAAGAGATGAGCGGCACCCTCTTTATCATGTACGGGATGCTGTGGGGAGTGAACCAGGGATATCTGGATGCGGATGAATACCTTCCCTCCATCCGTAAAGCCTGGAAGGCCGCCTGTGATGCGGTCAGCAAGGAGGGCGCGCTGGGCTGGGTGCAGCCTATTGCGGACAAGCCGGGCCATTATTCCGGGAAAGATACGGAGGTGTACGGCGCAGGGGCCTACCTGATGGCCGGGAGTGAGTTGCGTAAATATGTCATTGGCCGGGATCATCCGCGGAAAAAGACCGTGACCGTTACGAATCCCCTGGGCAGGTTCCGCCCTGCTGAAACCGTGTCGGTTCCATGGCCGTCCGAAGGTTCCGGTGATGCCGCCGGCCTTCGCGTTTTTGACGTCCGTCACGGACGTGTTATTCCGCATCAGCTGGCGGATACGGATGGTGACGGAACGACGGATACCCTTTTGTTCCAGAGCAATTTCCGTCCCGGGACGATCCGTGATTTCTGGATTCTGGAGAATTCCTGCCTGAGCGAAGCGTCTTCCGCGGATGTCTGTTTCAGCCGTCCGGTACCGGAGAGGCTGGATGATTTCGCGTGGGAAAATGATCTTACGGCGCACCGGATTTACGGTCCGGCCGTCGCCAGGCCTGCCCCTGAGGGAGAGGGCCTGGTTTCCAGTGGGACGGATGTATGGAGCAAGCGCGCAGGCGCTCCCGTTATCAATGAATTTTACAAACGGGGGGATTACCACCGGGATCACGGTCGGGGACTGGATATGTACAATGTAGGTCCGGGGCGGGGCTGCGGCGGCATTGCCGTGTTCAGGGATGGAAAACCGCATGTGTCCGGAAACTGGGCCAGCGCCCGGACATTGTACAATGGCCCGGTCCAGACCGCTTTTGAGGTGGTTTATGCACCGTGGGACATTGGCGGCGGCGTGGAGGGTGACGCTGGATGCGGGAAACCGTTTCTCCAAAGTCCGCAGCGTCTTGAACGTCCGGGGGGCTGAAACGGTGAAGGCCGGTGTGGGAATGGATACCGGAAAGCGCAGAAATGATTATGAAGCAGTTATGGAGGACCGGGAGTCCGGCGGCCTGATGACCGCATGGAGCAGGCCCCGGAAGGATGACGGATGCCTGGGAACCGCCGTAATCGTGCCCTGGGTTCCGGAAGGCCGTGCGGTGGATGCGGAAGGCTGTACCTACTTGCTCAGGAAGGTCGCGAACGGAGAACCCTTTGAATGGTACATGGGGGCGGTTTGGGACAAGGCTTCTCCCATTCGGTCCGCTGCCGGCTGGGAAGCGGAGGCTCGCCGTGTCCGGGAGTGCATCGGCCATCCTCTGCAAGTCCGGGTGCGGTAGGAGCCGCCGCATCCTGTTGTTTCTCGCGGAGCGCGTGGAGGCTTCCTCTTGTTACGGCTGCGGCGGTGCGGGAATGGGCAGCCATTCCGCCAGCGTTTCCGGCTGGAGGGGGGCCGGAGTTTCCCGCGCGTCCGGAGAAGCCAGATTCAGGTCGTTCCTGACGATTTCCGACCGGATGGAAGCCAGGGAAAGAAGGGTATGGAAGATGTGGTCGTGGGAGACGGCTTTCAGCCGGTTGGCTTTCAGGGCGCGCACCATGTCCGGATAGCGTGAGGCGAAAGCGTCCGAATACCAGATGAACATGGCAGGCCGGTAAACAGGCGGCAGGATATGGCCCTGGAACATTTTTCCTTCCTCTCCCAGCGCTACGCCGTGGTCGGAGCAGTAAAAATAAATGGCGGGCCTGTTCTTCAACAGTGCAATCATGCGGTGAATGGAGGCATCCAGGTCGACGATGGAATTGTCATAGGCATTGACGGTTTCTTCCAGACGGGCCTTGGGGTCGTCCATATTGCAGGATGCCGGGGTAAAACGTTCCGCCTGCGCGGGATAGCTGAACGCCATATGGCTCCCGTTATTGTAAATGATATAAAGCTGCCTGTTGCGGCCGAAGTTTTTCAGGGATTCCTCCATGACCAGGGAAGTTCGTTCCTGCATCATTCCGGGCGTCTGGTGCTGGAGCGGCGTCTGTCTCCGTTCACGGCAGTTCCGTGTCAGGATGCCCAGGGAATAATCATGAATGGAATCTCCGCTCAGGTCCATGATACGGACGGTGCGGAATCCGTGTTTGTTGAACAGGTCAATGAAGGAGGAGTGACCGGGAGTGCGGCGGCACAGTTCCGCATCCGTAAACATGCCGATGGCGGAAATTCTGGTCACGATGCCGAAGGAAGTGGCATGGGGGAAGGAAACGACGTTGGGCTCTCTGGAAAGCCGGGGCATTGTGTTCCGATGGTAACCGTTCAGGGGAAGATGGTCCCCCCGGACACTCTCCCCCATGTGGAAAACCACGGCCAGGTCGTCTGGGGCTTCGCACTGGGAAAGGGGCTCCGCGCAGGACGGAAGGTTCCGCAATGTGTTGAAACGCCCCGCATCCTGGGTGATGTATTCGTCCGCCAGTTTGCACGTCATTGCAATATCCACGAGAGGCCAGCCTTTTGCCTTGTCAGACGTGTAGTAAAGATAAAGGGGTTCCGAGCTGTAGGAGGCTGCCGGAATGCTCAGCAGCAGAAGGGCCGCGTACAGGCCCCAAATGCATGCCAGTGCGCCCCACGTGGCTTTTTGGCGCAGGGAACGGCGGCTCCAGTAGATGGCCAGGTAGATAAACCCGGCCAGAAGCAGGGTTCCTGCAATGGAAGCGGGGGTGCAGAAGGCGCAGGCTTCCTGGAAATTGGTCTCCGCCATGCTGGAAAGCACGGAAAGGTTCAGGACCAATCCGTACCGCATCTGCATCATGTACAGGCCCGCATTGAACAGAATGATGGCGGGAAGAAGGACATAGGCGGTGAAGCGGTATTTCAGGCAGAGAAGAATGGTGCCGCAGAGCAGGGATGCGGAGCAGGCGATGCCCATGCTGCTCATCAGCAGGCTTTGGCCATCGTTGAGCACATAGGGATTGGCCGCCAGCGCCGCCGCAAGCCCGGCTGCCCACAGGCAGCGCATGCGGCGGGGAATGAACGCGGCGCGCAGAGCCTGGCAGACAGCGGCCGACAGGCCGTATGCGGACGGATACCGTTCTGCGGAACCGGCGGATGCATGGGGAGGGATCATCGCAAAGGAGGGATAAAGAATGCTTCCTGCTTAAAGCGAAGAAAAATTATAAGAGTTTTAAAATGAATCGCAAGCAGAATGTTGGAGAAGCTTTTTCCGATGTGGGCCGCCTCCGTAAAAAGGGAAGGGTTTTCTTCCATGGACTGCTGCGGCAAAAACAGAAAACCGCCCGGAATGTTCCGGGCGGTTCCTGGGTGCCGAGGACGGCCTCCGGTGCTCAAACGGAATTTATCCGATGACGAGGAATTTTTCAGCCTTGGTGCCGCAGAGGGGGCACGCATCCACGCCTTCCAGAGATTTGAACGTGTCTCCGCAAACCAGGCATATCCAGTATTGCCTGGGCAGGGAACTGGTATCTCCGCTTTCCAGGGCCTTCAGGGCGACGGAATAAAAATCGGCATGTTCTTTTTCCGCTTCCGTGGCCCACGTGAAGGAACGGACGGCGGCTTTCTGCCCTTCTTCTTCCGCCACAGCGATGAATTCCGGATACATGCTTTCAAATTCATGGGTTTCCCCGGCAATGGCGGCTTTCAGGTTTTCGGCGGTGGTTCCTACATGGATCTGGATATCGATGGGCTCCATTGTTGCTCCCAGCTTTTCCAGAACCTTGTTGTGGTTGGCGGCGTGGACGGATTCCGCCTTGGAGGCGGCTTCAAACAATTTCTGAATAAGGGGCTGCCCTTCCTGGGCGGCTTTGGCGGCATAGGCCGCGTAAGTGGCGGAGGCGGTGCTTTCGCCCGTAATGGCAGCTTTCAGGTTTTCTATGGTCTTAGTCATCGGAAATAAATTTATAATAATTCTAAAAAGATGCAACTGAAAAAATCCTTCAAGGGAGGAAAAAACGCAAATTCCTCTTTCTGCGGCATCACGGGGAGCCGTTACACAATGATTCATTGACGCGTGCATGGCGAGCCTGTACAACGGAAACGTTATGAAGAGCATTGTAACAATTAGTTCGGCATGTGCCCTGGCATTTGCAGGTATGGCTTCCGCCCAGGATGCCCCGGCTCCGGCACCCGCCGCTGAAACTCCTGCCGCGCCCGTTGCGCCGGCCGCTGAAGTTTCCAAGGAAGCGAAGGAAGCCGCTGATCAGATGCTGGCGTTGATGAAGGAAATGTCCGCCACGCTCAGCACGGTGAAGGACAAGGCCACTGCAGACGCGGCTGCGGAAAAGATGGCAAAAATCAATGAAAAGGGGGAAGCCCTTTCCAAGAGCGCCCAGAAGGTTCAGGCTGAAATGGATGCCGCCATGCAGGCACGCCAGGCCGAGCTTCTGCCCATTTTCATGGGCATGATGACTGACATGCAGCGTTTGCAGCAGGCCGACTTTTACGGAAGCCAGGCCCTGAAGGACGCCATGAAGCAGACTGGCGCTGCCGGTCCGGAAGAAGATGTGGAAGTGGAGGAAGATGTGGAGGTAGAAGCAGTTCCGGCCCCCGCTCCCGCCCAGAAGGAAGCGTCCGCCCCCGCCGCCAAGTAACTTTCTTTTTCAGGATTGTCTCTCCTCCGGCATTGCGAGATGCCGGAGGATTTTTTTATGGAAGGGCCATCTGAAAAAGCCTCCGGGGGGGTGACGCAGGAACCTGCGGTATGCCTGGCCGAATGGGAGAGGACGGTGTCCGGAGTTTGCCGGAACATTTGAAGGAGGCTGAAAACAGGCAGGCCGCCTCCGTTTCCGGTGCGGCCTGCCGGGTAGTGATGAATGAATGGCCAGACCTGTTATTTGGCCTTTTTCTTCTTGGCAGCGGCTTTGGCGGGCTTGGCTGCCGTTTTTGCGGCCTTGGCGGGTTTTTCCGCCGGGCATTCGTTGACGGAGTTCCAGGACCAGTCCCATTTGTCCACGTTCATGGCGCAGGCGGTCAGAAGCGCTACGGAAGCGTCCAGGTCGTCTTTGTGAGCCATTTCAATAACCTGGTGCACATTGCGGGTGGGAACGGAAATGGCCCCGGCAATGGAACCGCCCGGAACGAATTTCTGCATGGCTCCGGCATCCGTGCCTCCCGCCGGCAGCATTTCCGTCTGCCATTTAATTTTGTTGGCGTCTGCCATGGCCTTCATGAACTTGACCATGCGGCGGTCTGCAATGACGGAACCGTCATACAGCTTGATGGCGGCGCCTGCGCCCAGGTGGGAAACCTGGTCGTGCGCCGGAGTTCCGGGAATGTCACAGGCGATGGTGACGTCCAGGGCAATGGAGAAATCCGGTTGGATGTCCAGCGTGCCGGCCTGCGCGCCCCTCAGGCCCACTTCCTCCTGAACGGTAAAGGCGGCCACGAAGTTGCAGGAGGGTTTCTTCCTGGAAGCCTTGATGGCGCGGAGGGCTTCAATCAGCACGTAGCATCCGGCGCGGTTGTCCAGAGATTTGACGTTCACGCAATCCCCCATTTCCACCAAATCCCGTTCACGGGTAACGGAGTCGCCTACGGAAACGTATTTTTCCACTTCCTCCTTGCTCATGCCCAGGTCAATGAAGAAGTCGGTCACTTCTGGCAGCTTGGTGCGTTCCGCCGGGGACATGACGTGGATGGGTTTCACGCCCATGACGCCGATGAGGTCTTTTTTACCGTGGACGATGACGCGCTGGGCCGTCAGCGTCTTGGCGTCAAAGCCGCCCAGTGGCAGGAATTTGATGAACCCCTTGTCGTCGATGTGACGGACCATGAACCCGATTTCATCCATGTGGGCGGCGGCCATCATGGTTTTTTCCGTGTTTTTGCCTTCCACGATGGCAATCACGCTGCCCATGTTGTCCACGCGCACGGCGTCCACCAGCGGGGCCACTTCCTGGATGATGAAATCGCGGATTTTGTCTTCAAACCCCGGAGCGCCCGGAGTCACGCAAACCTGACGAAGCAGTTCCAAATTCATAATGCCGTCAATGTAATGGTTTTCATGAAGGTTGGCTAGCCCATAATGCGGCCTCCGGAAGGAGGCGCCGCAGGACCCCGTCTGCCGTGCTTAACGGCGTTCCCGCGTAATGACGGCCTCCGGCTGTGCGGGGGCTCCATTGTCCGGTCTTTTGTAATTGACGCCGCGGGCGTCCAGGAAGGGAAGCTGGCGATCGAGGCGTTTACGGAAATCTTTCTCATTTTTTAGCTCCTGCGGGGTCCAGGCAACTTCCGCCAGCGCCAGGGCGCGGGGGAAGACATGGTATTCCCATTTCGGCAGGTTCGGGATATATTCCGTCCAGATGTTCGCCTGGCAGCCCAGCACCTGCTTTTCCCGTTCCCGGGGCGTTCCCTGAGGAACCGGTTCCAGTCCGTAAACATGCTGCCAGGTCAGCTGATTATTGTTAATCGTCTCGTATTCGGGGGCAGCGGGTTTTCCGGGCCCCTGGTCATAGTCAAAGTACAGGTGGCTGTTGGGCGTCATCACAATATCGTTGCCCCGTGCCAGGGTTTGTGCGGCGATGTGCGGCATTTGGCTGCGCCAAACCATCATGGTAGCGGTGGGGGAAAGGCCCCCTTCCTGGATTTCATCCCAGCCAATGAGCCTTTTTCCGCGGTTATTGATCATTTTTTCCACGCGGCGGATGAAGTAGCTCTGGAGCTCGTGTTCATTGGCCAGGCCGTTGTCCTTCATGACCCGCTGGGCCGTGGGGGACTGTTTCCACTGATTCTTGGGCGCTTCATCCCCTCCGATGTGGATGTAGGGGCTGTCCGGGAACAGGGCGCATATTTCATCAATGACGTCTTCCAGAAAACGGAAGGTTTTTTCCGTGGGGGAGAAGGTATAGGAGTGCACGCCCCAGGTTTCCTGCACCTTGGGCGCATAGCCCGGGATGTCCGTATTCCCCAGTTCCGGATAGGCGGCGATGGCTGCGGAGGCATGGCCCGGCATTTCCACTTCCGGAATGACGGTAATGCCCCGGTCTCTGGCGTACCGTACCACATCCCGGATTTCATCCGCGGTGTAATGGCCGGAGTAGGGGATGCCGTCTCCCTTATTGCGGTTGCCGATGACGGGGGATTGAGCCCGGGCGCCTCCCACGGTTGTCAGCCTGGGGTACTTGGCGATTGGGAGACGCCACCCCTGGTCGTCCGTCAGGTGCCAGTGCAGGGTGTTGAATTTATACCGTTCCATCAGGTCCAGCACTTTTTTGATGTCCCGCACGGGCATCATGTGGCGGCAGCTGTCTACCATCAGGCCCCGCCATGAAAAGCGGGGCTGGTCTTTTACGTCCATCCGGGGCAGGGCCGGAGCTCCGTTTTTGTCGGCAGCGATGCTTTGAACGAGGGATTGAAGGGCATACAGGGTTCCGTTCACGGAACCGGAGGCAATGGAGATGGAATTCGGCGTTACGGCAAGGCGGTAGCCTTCCCTGCTCAGGGAAGCGTCTTCCGTAAAGATGATGTCCGCATTGTTTTTAACCAGGGCCGTGTTGATCCCGTTGTCGCGGAAAATCCGTTCCGCCTGCCTGGAAAGAGGATTTTTTTCCGGGAGCCTGACGCCGTTTTTCAGGGAAAACCCGCTTTCTCCGGTTTGGACGCGCATGGCGGCGGGCAGGGGAATGATATGGGGCGCTTCGAGAACCGGAGCGGATGGGGCACCCCAGCAAAGGGAAAACAGGCTGAAAACCGTGGCAGGAAAAATACACTTGGAAATCATAGCGTACGTAAATACGCGGCATTTTCCGGAAAAATTCCGTTTCGGGGTTATTTTTGCAAATGCAGAGAAAACCGGCATATGAAAATAGCGGTTGTTCCGCCCGGGCGCCTGTGAGAGTATTCCCGCGCTATGAATGAAGCCGCTTCCCCCCGCATCAGGAAGACGATGGTATTTGTGCTGCTGGCGCTTTTTCTGGGCCAGTTCGGAAGCGGTGTGTATGATCTCATTTTCAGCAATTTCCTGCGTGATGCCCAGCATCTTGACGTGGAGATGCGCGGACTGATTGAATTCCCCCGGGAATTGCCCGGCATCCTGTCTCTTTTTGTGGTCAGCCTGCTTTTCATGTTTAATGAGGTCCGCATGGCCGGGGTGGCGTGCCTGCTGATGTTCGGCGGCATGTACGCGCTGGCTTTCTGCGGCGCCGGAACCAGCCTGTGGACTTTGTCTGCGTGGATTTTGACGGTGAGTCTGGGTCAGCATATCCTGATGGGCATGATTGACACCATTGTCATCCATACGGCGAGGCCGGAAAACCGCAGTCTGCGGCTCGGCCAGATGAAGGCTCTGGGAACGGCGGCCGCGCTGCTGGGCGCGCTGTGCGTGTGGATCAAGTGGAAATTCAATCAATCTTTTGCCGTGGACTTTTTCGTCACGGGGGGCGTGTGCCTGCTGGCATCCCTGTTCCTGAGCCGGGTGAAGACGCCCGTCTTCCCGCAGCGGCGCGGATGGAGGCAATGTTTCGTCTTCAAGCGCAGATATGCCGTTTATTATGGATTGGAAATTCTGCACGGCATCCGCAAGCAGCTTTATCTGACCTTCGGTTTCTGGCTGATGGTCAGCACGCTGGGCCAGTCTCCCGGATATATCGGAAAAACCCTGCTCATGGCCGGCGTCATCGGGCTGGTCACTCAACCCCTGATCGGCTGGAGCATCAAGCGCTACGGGGAACGGAAGGTGACGATTTTCGACAGCGTGGCGCTGTCCCTCCTGTGCCTGGCATACGCCTTCGCTCCGGAACTGCTGCCCCTGCATTGGGCCGTGGGAGTAGTGACCGCCTGCTTTGTCCTGGACAACCTGCTGTTTGCCCTAGGCATGGCCCGGAGCACCTACGTGGCCCGCATCTGCGAGAAGCCGGAGGACATTACGCCAAGCATTTACACCGGGCTGGCCATCAATCATGTGGCTTCTATCGCTTACGGCGTGCTGGGCGGCGTGATCTGGATGAATACGGGCGGCCCGCAAGCGGTGTTCCTGATAGGCGGTGCGGCTACCGTCGGGGCTGGGCTGGTGGCGCGGCGCATGGACAGGCCGCAGCCTTGACCGGGCGCCTAACGCACGGGTTTGTCCGCACCTTTTTTAAGGGCGTTCATAATCTTGTTGAAGATATCCGTATTTTCATAAATGCCGGTGAAGTCGCCGCTTCCCGCGCCGAAGGCATACACCGGAACAGCCACGCCGTCATGACTGCCGGAACCGAACCGGCCCGTTATTTCCCCCTGTTCCCGGCTGCCGCCCGTGAGAGCGAACGCGCCCGTATTATGGTCCGCCGTGATGACGACCAGGGTGCCGGGGTGTTTGGAGGCCCAGTCAAGCACGGCTCCCGCAGTCCGGTCAAAATCAAGGAGCTCTTCCATCATTTCTTCCAGATTGTTGCTGTGGGCCGCCTTGTCAATGTTGGACCCTTCAATCATCAGGAAAAATCCGTTGGGATTCCGGGAAAGGGTATCCAGGGCTTTCACTGCGGCCTGGCGGAAAACGTCGCCCCGTTTGGAGGGAGGGGGAAGATTACCCGGAGCGGCGACAACCAGCGTTTTTCCGGAAGGCAAGGCTCCGGCTTTTTCCCAGGAGCGGGCGACACGGTAGCCCTGCGCCTGCATTTCCTGGAAAATATCCCTGCCGTCCGGCCTCTGCGTGAAGTATTTGCCGCCGCCGCCAAAGATGAAATCGGCGCGGGAACGGGGGTAATCCCCAATGATGCCGTAGGCATCCGATCTTTTTTCATTATTGGCGCAGAAAGATGCCGGGGTGGCGTCATTCAGCTCGCAGGTGGCGATAACGCCGGTGGATTTGCCCATGTCCGCCGCCTTATCCACCAGGGAATCCAGCCTGTTGCCCTTGGGGCATACGGCGACCCGATGATAAAGCGTCTTGGTTCCCGTCGCCATGGCGGTGCCCGCAGCGGCGGAGTCCGTGACCAGCTTGTCCGCGCACCATGTTTTGGAAATACCCGTAACCGGGCAGTTCTCAATAAATAAGCGTCCTCTGTTGGCTGCCCATGCGGCGGAAAGGTGGTGGATGCCCATGCCGTCTCCAATCATCAGGATTACGTTGGTGACGGGAAGGCTGCGGTCAGGTTCCGGGATTTCCGCCACCGGATAGGGGCGTTCCAGAGTGAAGCGCTGGTTTTCCGCCGCCGGAAGCAGGGACGGAGCAAGAAGGAGGGCAAAGGCTAAAAGGCGCAGCGGAGAAGTCATGCAATCACTTTCCCGTCTGCGGCGGAACAAGTAAAGAGGAAAAAATATGCCGGTCCCGAATGGAACCGGCATGAA
>ERZ780044.295-NODE-295-length-10214-cov-3.91808_pt1 | contig 10214 bp, 8 predicted proteins | sample MGYA00511849_ERZ780044 | MGnify/ENA primary metagenome ERZ780044 (study PRJEB29588, sample SAMEA2152467) | human gut metagenome | biome: human gut; feature: human-associated habitat; material: faeces | place: Denmark | collected 2008/2010 ...
ATTGCGCTCCCATTGTAGCGCAGCCGAAGGAGGGTTTGGTCGCCTGTGGGGCGACATTTTTTACATTTTCCCCAGCCGCTGCAGGCGGGACTCGATTGCGCCGGGCGTGCGGCCAAAGTGTGAGCAGAGGTCTTTCTTCTTCATGCCTTCGTCGAACAAACGGCACAGCTCTTGATCCAGCTCCTCTGTCCACGGCTTTCCAGTGTTTTCGGGCAGCGGTTTTTTCCGCTTGCGAGAAAGTGCTTCTACGGCGCAGTTCAGTGCGCGAACGATCTCGCCTTTGTTGCATACATGGTCGTCCGGCAAGACCTCGCCGGTCAAAGGGTCAGTACCGTCTGCTAAAATGGTTAGCAGTTCTTTCGCTCGTTGCATATCCATGACATTGTGGCTCCTTTTCTCTATTTTCTTCTTTTTGGTGGGCGGATGCTTTTGGGATAGCAGGTAAAATCTGAATTTTGCTTATTAAAGAGTAGCTATATGATGTATTGGGCCTAAATATACTTTTTCAGTACATCACGCATTTTTACAGCAAGGTCAATTGTTTCATTCATAAGCTTCGGGTAATTATCCTGATTTTTAAAGTCCAAGCCATCGATATATTTACAAATGTGAGACGATTTCTTATGATTCAGTCGCTCCCAAAAAAGTGAAAAACCCAATGCGCTTTCTATTTCATCTTTATGCGCATATATGGCATCAAACATATTTTTATTATTTGCAATCCATAGGCCGACTCTTATCTTGTGATCCTTGTTAACTAAGTCGATTGAAATTTGACACTCTGATGAACCAACTGCGATAGAATACCAATGATCTGTGGTTGCTTTTCGCTTGTTAAAGGGCTTCCCTCGTTGTTCAAGAATGTCGTTGAATTGGGTCCAAAATTCCAGCCGGCAACTTTGGGATTCGTTCAAACTCTTGTCTTGCGCAATGTGTTTTACCGTTTTGACAAAGTCGTTTGGCTGTTCGATGATTTTGAACTGGGGAGCCGGTTCGGAGTTTCCAATTTTATAGGCGTGAATCTCAATCAGGAAAAAAGAAATGCTATCATCCGTGTGCTTGTTGAGCCATTCAATGGCGCTCGCATGTTCGTCGCGGGCTGAAGCAACCACCCATACCACCACAGACGCGTCAAGCCCAGACGCGTAAGTCAGGATTTTTCCTAAATGGTCGTGATTCGTTTGCTCCAGCTGATTTTCAATCAGTACGATTTTTCCGGTTATTTCATCTCTGCACAAAATATCGCAGCGATAACTTCCGACAAATTTTTCGGTCTCAACATCTGTAAGCGACAGATTTAATGTATTACCGAGTTCCTGTATGTTTTCCTCCGCAGAGAGCCACTTTGAAAAATCGTATTGTTCATGCGGCCAGACTTTGCGTATGTCTACTTCCTGTAATTTTCCTAGTTTTACTTTATCCATCTCTTTTCACGCTCCCAACAAGCTCTGATCAAAGGCAAACAGCGCCTCGTTTATTTCAAAAATATCATACTTTTCCCGCCCGATGAAATATTCGATGATCACATCGAATTTGCTGCTGGCACTGAGGGCATAGCCTGCCCGGGCGATGAGGTCGCGGGTCTCGTCCAGGTTCAGCTCCAGGGCGATGGCAAAGGCGATGGCCGTGGACTTGGAGGGCTTATAGTCCGGATTGTTGCGGATCTTGGAGAACAGCTTTCGGTCCACATTGGCCTTTTTGTAGATTTCGGAATCCTTTTTGCCGCTGCGGTCAATGAGCTTCAGCAGGGTCTCCGAGAATCCGGCGTCCAGATGCGCCAGCAGGTCGTCCAGGTTGCCTGAGGCCACGGAAGCGGAAGCGTACTGCGGTGCGGCATCTTCGTAGACGCTCAGCGGCTGGCTTTGCAGGTCAAAGTTCCCGCGCAGACGCTTCCGGCGAGTGTCGGTGTGGGCGTCCACATAGTGGTCGTCGATGTACTCAGCGATATCAGCGAACAGCTTGCCGCTGATCTGGTAGGCCTTGCGGTCGAAAATAACGAGGTAGACTGTCATGTCGCTGCCCAGCAGGAACTGGCCGATGGTGTCCGCCGCCACCCGCAGCGCCTGGTCCTTGGGGTAGCCGAAGATACCGGAGGAGATCAGCGGGAACGCCACCGTTTCGCAGTTGTGCGCCTGGGCCAGCGCCAGGCTCGTCCGATAGCAGGAGACCAGCTGCTCCCGCTCGCCATGCCCGCCGCCTCGCCACACAGGCCCAACGGTGTGAATCACATACCGGCAGGGGAGACGATAGGCTTTTGTAATCTTGGCGTCGCCGGTTTTGCAGCCGCCAAGCCGTCGGCACTCGGCCAGCAGCTCCGGCCCCGCCGCCCGGTGGATGCACCCATCCACCCCGCCTCCGCCCAGCAGGGACTCCTTGGCCGCATTGACAATGGCGTCCACAGGCATTTTCGTGATGTCGTTGCGAACGATGATAAGGGGCATAGTGTCACCACCAATACTGTTATCTAAAATTTTATGAAGTAGTTTGAATCAGCCCATCCTCATCTCCCGATACACCACATCGGCCAATGCGCTCATAATGGCATTGTACTTGTGCTGATCCTCAAAGAGCGAGGTATAGGTATCCTGCGATTCCAGATAGCTGTCCTGAGCCGCTGCTCCGAAGGCCTTAGGGAAAATGCTTTCCACAAAAATCTGCGGATCTGAGGTCTGCGCCATCTTGGTCAGCTTCTTGTCGGCCATCAGACGGCTGCGCAGAGCCGTCAGCAGCACTTTGTCTCCCTCGGTGAATTCACCCTTGTACTTTTCGTTGATCTTGGCGATGATCTCATCCAGCGGCGACTTTGTGTCCAGTCCCATTGCGCCTTTCTGCTTAGCCGGTTCGTATACGCCCTTCACCTGTTCCAGCTCAATGCTTCCGGCGAAGGTCTTTTGCAGCTTGTAGTATTCCAGCTTCAACTTACCCTCAAGGTCCACCATATCCGTGGTTTCCGCAGGCAGCAAATTGATCAGATAACAACAGAATACATATTCCTTGTGCAGTTCCTTATCGAACATCCGCAGGATCTGCGAAATATAGCCGTACCACTTAATGAGATTGCGCACCTGACGGCGGAACTGATACCGCTCGTTGGGCGTTTTTTGATTATAACGGTCTGCCACAGGCTTCAACACACTGGTCATTCGCCCCATCGCCCGGGCATCCTGCCGGCCTGTGCTGAAATACTCCTTGGCAAAAGCCTCAATATCTGCATCGTTATAGACCGCAAATCCCCGCAGCTCCTTCTGCGTCTGATAGATCAGGTCAGCGTTGACCTCCTGCGAAAGCGAGGTTTCTTGATAGAACGGCTGAAACGCCTCCAGAATGTCCTCTTTCTTGTTGGCAAAATCGAGAACGAAAGTGTCCACCTTGCCGGTGCAGGTGCGATTCAATCTGGACAGCGTCTGCACCGCTTTGACGCCCTTCAGCTTCTTGTCCACGATCATCGTGTGCAGCAGCGGCTCGTCAAACCCGGTCTGGTACTTCTCGGCAACGATCAGCACATTGAAATGGTCGTGGAACTCCGCCTTCGTCTGCGTTTCGGCGATGTGCGTTCCATCCGCACGAACATTCAGCTTCGGCTCGGTATACTCCTCATCACCGTCCTGCACAGCACCCGAAAAGGCCACCAGCACCTGCACATCGTTGTACTTCTGCTCCTCTATGTAGCGTTTGACCTCGTGGTAGTAGCGTACTGCCGCAAGGCGGGACGAGGTGATGACCATCATTTTGCCTCTGCCGCCGATCTTGTTTCGGGTGGTTTCCCGGAAGGTCTCCACGATGATCTGTGACTTCTGGGAGATGTTATACGGATGCAGCTCCTGATATTTGCGGATCACCTTAGCCGCACGGCTGGCGGGCACATCCGGATTATCTTCCGAGGTTTTGACGATTTTGAAGCAGGTGTCATAGGTCATATAGTTCTGGAGCACATCCAGAATAAAACCTTCCTCAATGGCCTGCCGCATACTGTAAATGTGGAACGGATGAAAACGGCCGTCCTCATATTCCGTGCCGAACAATTCCAGCGTCTTGTCCTTGGGCGTTGCGGTAAAGGCAAAGAAGGACAGGTTCTTATGCCGCCCCTGAACGGTCATTTCCCGCATCAGGCGGTCGTCCGGGTCCAGCTCTTCTTCGGCCTTGCCCTCAATCTCAGCGTATTCCCGCAGAGCATCCTCCGTATCCGCAAGGGCGGCTTTCAGTTTCAGAGCCGAGCTGCCGGTCTGGGAGGAATGGGCCTCGTCCACGATAATCGCAAAGTTCCGTCCCGCCACTTTATCCACTTCCTGATAGATGACCGGGAACTTCTGCAGGGTGGTGACGATAATGCGCACGCCGCCGTTGATGGCGTCCCGCAGATCCTTGGAGGTCTTATCTTCCCCGATGGTCTCAATGGCGCCGAGGGTGTGGTCAAAGCCTGAGATGGTCTCTTGAAGCTGTGCATCCAGCACGGTGCGGTCGGTAACGACGACCACGCTGGAGAACACCGGCTTGTTCTCCTCATTGAACAGCGAGGCCAACCGGTAAGCCGTCCACGCAATGGAGTTGGACTTGCCGCTTCCGGCGCTGTGCTGGATCAGGTAATTATGCCCGGCTCCGTTCTGCCTGACATCGGCCAGCAGCTTGCGCACCACATCCAGCTGATGATAGCGCGGAAAAATCAGCGTTTTGCCGTCCTTCAGGTTCAGAAACTTCTGGACAATGTCCATCATACTGTCCTTCTGAAAGACATTCTCCCACAGATACGCTGTCGGGTAGCCGTTTGGGTTTGCCGGATTGCCCTTGCCACCGTCGTTTCCGGCTCCGTTGGAGCCCTGGTTAAAGGGCAGGAAATAGGTGTTCTTTCCGGCGAGCTTTGTGGTCATCCACACCTCGGTGTGATCTACGCAGAAATAAGCCAGAATACGCTTGTTGAATTGGAAGCAAAGCTCCCGCGGGTCGCGGTCATACATCCACTGCCGCTTGGCATCGTCCACCGTTTGTCCGGTGTACTGGTTTTTCAGTTCAAAGGCGAACACCGGGATGCCGTTGAGCACCAGCACCATATCCACGCTCTTTTTTGTATCGGCGGAGAAGTACCACTGGCGATAGCACTCGATGGTGTTTGCCGCCCACTGGGCAGCCGCCGCCTGATTCAGGGCAGACTCCGGCTTAAAATAGCACACCCGAAAACGCAGACCACGGTGCTTAAAGCCGTGGCGCAGGACAAAGAGCAGTCCTTCCGTCTCGCAGGCGGTGTTGAACGCTGTGCAGAACTTCCGTACCGGGTCCACCTGATTGGCATTTTCAAATCGCGCCCACTCCTTGGGCTGGGTGCGCTGAACGAAGTCGATCAGGGTATTCACATAGAGCCCCTGTTTGGCGTCATAGGTGTCTGCGCCCTTGGTATATCCGCCCGCCTGGGAGAGAAAGAAGGATTCTATATCCGCTTCAAAACGCTTTTCGGTGGTGATCATAGTTTTTCCTTTCCGCACTTCTATGAACTATTTTCTATATGAATGGAGCTGCTCATTCAGCAACTGTATAACTTTCTTGCGCATAATTTGATATCGTTCTGGAGCGCTGTGAAAAAAGACGCGAAAACAAACATAACTTTTAAAGGCCTGCTTGATATTTTGATATGCGTCAAAGTTTTCCCTATCTAAAATGCCTTCGTGGAAATATGAAAGCAGAGATGGTTCGTTCATGAATGGGATCTGTGCATACCGCATATGTGGGCTTGGGTCATTGAGTTCATGATAGTGTTTGTCAAAATCGGTTTGAGCTACAAGTCTGTTTGCAATCTGAGGCTGGTCAAGAATTTCTATATATGACAAACATTCTTTGTATATCGAAAGTAGCAAAGACTCTGCAATCGCTTTTTGGTTTTTCTGTTTTTGTATATTCCGACAATCGATTAAATAGTAGCCTGCTACAAAAACAAAAATGATAATTACTGCATTCACTACATTTCCAAGCAAATCAATATTGATTCTGGAAATGTCTATCCCAACTGCTGTTGGGATGTTGAAATAGTCAATTAGCAGATAAACGAGCAAAAATGCGGCTGTAACGGAGCTGATAGTTGATACGGGTATTCTTTGCGACTGCTTCATATTTCAAGCCTCCCTTTTTCCCGTCACATACTCATAAATCAGAGATTTCTTGTAGTTTTCGATTTCGGTGAGGTATTGCTGTTTCTTGGCAATCAAAGCATCAATGTCTGCGCATTTCGTATTTAAATACTCGGCAATTTCAAGCTGCTCGGACTTTTGAACTACGACTGGAACAAACAAATCTCGTATTCGCTCAACATTCAAATTTAATTGTGTACTTTTAATCGCTGTGCGTACGAATTCTGGTTTCATCGCTTTGAAGATATAGTATAGATACTCATCATTGATATCTGCATTTGGAATAAATCCGACTACACTATCAGGGAAAAAAGCGTCAAATCCAAGAATGGCTGCATCTCCAACATTAGCGGCAATCGTCATTGTGAGAGTTCCTTTGGGAAAACACTTGCTAACACTTTTTCCAAGTTCGTTTAGCGTCTGGCTATACGACTCAATGTATTTTTGAGCGCCTGCAACATCTCCAGTTTGGATAAAGGGATATTCACCACCGTAATACCTCTCATCATTTCTTGGCCGGTGGTTAAATATTCCTCTTGAGATAGAAGTAACATACTTAACTTTCTTGCAGACCCATTCTTTCGGAATGTCCCCAATCCATTCAATGCCGCTGGCCTTCATCGGCCTGTCACCACGGATGCCCTTGGTGACTGCCTGCGTAATGATCGCCTGTTTCAGCTTTTTGTATTCTTCAATGGACGCACGGGTCTTTTCCAATACAGCGTCGATTTCGGCGCACTCTGCATCCAAAAAGGCCGCAATGCGCTCCTGCTCGGCATATTCCGGGACAGGAACAGTAATAGATTTCATTTCCTGCCAGCGGGTTGTCCAAAGATCGGCTACAATTCCGTGTCCCCACTTATAAAACTCATCCGCAAACAATGTGGTATGAAAAAGCCAGTTGTAATAGCCGGGATGCATAGCCGTCCTCGGTGTCAAAATGATATTGATTAGGGAAACAGACCCATCTAACGGAGAAATACCACAAGAACCACGACGGTCAGAGCGGCTGTTGATTGCAAAGTCTCCAACCCGCACCAGTTTTCTGTTGTCTCCGTCATTCGTCTTTGCAGCGGTAGCAAGCTGCGGCAGAATGCCTTGCATTGTCACCGATAACGGCTGATAATCTTTGTCGGAAACCTTTTCATTTCGCTGCGTATATAGGCTTCCAATTTTCGAAAGCTGCCAATCCTGCGGTATGGTTCCAATCCAATCAATCCCGCTAACTCTCATTTTACGCATTGACGCTCACCTCAACGATCTGAGCGACAGCAAAAAATGCATAGCAAAGTACAGGGGTAGCCATATTGCGGATGATCAAATTGGCTTTTCCTTTGATGAGTATGTCATTAGCAACCAATAACACAGTCGTTATAACAACAACGATCCATATTGATGCGATATTGATAATTGCAGGGAAAGAAGTATGCAACAAGGCTAACAATGTAGAGATAATAACGCCGAGCCAAAAAGTGCTCCATATTTCTACAAATTTGCTGTCAGCCTCAACCTTGCTTTCATCTGCCGCCGGCGTGTATATTTTCATACAACGCAGCTCTCCGAAAATATAATAAATGATATTCAAGATTGCCGCCGTAAGCGCAGAGAGAAATCCGCAATATAACGGAAAGACATTATTTCCTGCCGATGTATAGGCGACAAACAGTGTTGCCCACAGTGCTACGGCGACATACAGAATTTTATAAACCAGCTTCAGCCGCTTTTCCCGCAATTCAAACTCAGCCTTAATGTCATCTATCCGATTTTCTTTCTCCAACACTTTTAGCCCTCCTTATGGAACAGCGTGTTCAAACTGTCGGCAATCTCACGCTCCAGCTTTTGAATCCGCTTCACAATGTCGTCCACCGGCTCCGGCGGCTGATACTCATAGAAATAGCGGGTCATCGGAATTTCATAGCCCACCTTGGTCTTGCTCTTGTCGATCCACGCATCCGGGGCGTAGGGCAGGACTTCCCGCGCAAAATAAGCGTCAATATCCTGCACCAGCGGCACATTTTCGGTATCCCGCAGGGCGGTGTCCGCCACCGGCTTGCCCCGCTTCATCACGATCTCGCCGTTTTCATCCCGCTGCGGACGCTCCACTACAATTTTGTTGTAGCCGAACTCCTCACTGCCGAAAATCTTGCTCTCACAGTACACGCCGGACTTGTCCCCATACACGGCATTGTTCCGGTATTCGCCGTAGGCCTGCACGATCAGTTCCCGGCAATGGTCGCTGATGTCGTTGCGCTTGGTTCCGATGGCTTTGCGGCGCTGTTCATAGCAGTGGGACGCGTCAATGAGCTGCACCTTGCCGCAGCGGTAGGCGGGCTTGTCCTTGCACAGCACCCAGATATAGGTGGAGATGCCAGTGTTCATAAACTGGTCGGTGGAAAGCTGGACGATGGCGTCCAGCCAATCGTTTTCCAAGATATACTGGCGGATATTGCTGGGGCCGCTCCCGGCATCACCGGCAAACAGCGGCGAGCCGTTCTGGATGATCGCCATTTTGCCGCCCGGCGCCAGCTTGGACAGGCCGTTGAGCACAAAAAGCTGCTGGCCGTCGCTGATTTTCGGCAGACCGGGCGCAAAGCGCCCCAGCTCGCCCTTGGCGGCTTCGGCCTCCACCGCCTTCTGTTCCCGCTTCCAGTCGATACCGAAGGGCGGATTGGAAATACAGTACCGGAAGGTGAAGCCCGGAAACTGGTCATCGGAGAGCGTATCACCGAACCGCATATTATTGGGGTCGCCGCCCCGGATCATCATATCCGCCTTTGCAATGGCGAAAGTGGAGGGGTTAAACTCCTGCCCGAAGCAGGTCACCTCCACATCGCTGTTCAGCTCGTGGATGCGCTCCTCCATACAGGAAAGCATCTGCGAGGTACCCATTGTCATGTCGTACACGGTCACATTGCCGTCATCCAGCTTGGCATCGCACAGCAGCAGGTCAGTCATCAGATAGATGATGTCCCGGCTGGTGAAGTGCGCTCCGGCCTCCTCGCCAAAGGACTCGGAAAAGCGCTTGACGAGATCCTCAAAGATATAGCCGCAGTCCACGGCGCTGATCTTATCCGGACCGAGGTAGCCTTTGGGGGAGTTGAACTCCTTGATGACCAGATACAGGCTGTTGCACTCCACCATACGGCGGATGATGTTGTCAAAATCGAACTTGGCCAGCACATCCTGCACATTGCCGGAGAACCCGGCCAAATAGTCCCGGAAATTTGCTTCGATGTTGTCCGGGTCGGCCAGCAGGCTCTCAAAAGTGAAACGGCTGGTGTTATAGAACTGATAGCCGGAGGCACGGGTCAGAAAGCCGTCAATAACCGCCAGCTTCTTAACCTTTTCATATTGCTCGATCACCGCATCGTGGGTGGGCAGCAGGCAGTCGTGAAACCGCTTGACCACCGTCATCGGCAGGATCACAAGGCCATATTCGTGGGGCTTGAAGTATCCGAACAATGCGTTTGCAATGTTCCAAATCACAGTTGCCTTTTCCTGTATATTTACGCCCACGGCGCTGCTTTTCTCATTGACCATTGGTCTCTCCTCCAATTTATGTACGCTGCTTTTGCCATTGCAGTGGCATTACGGCTTGTTTTGTTCTTCATAGTGGATGCTTGCCGCAGTTCCAAAGTGCCAATTTGGCACTTTGGAACCACCGTGTTGACACTTTGGGATTTCGCCAAAGTATCAATTTGATACTTTGGAAGCCGAAAGCTGATACTTTGAAATTCGTCAGCCTCATCCAACTGCCACTTCAGCCTTTTTACCGCTGAAGGCCACGCCGTATTTATAAATCGTCCTGACCCCGGCGGTCGTCAGCTCGGTTTCGTATTTCTTGTCGTTGATCTGCTGCAAGGCCGTCTCGGACAGCTTTTTCAGCTTTTCGTCGCTGCAATTTTTCTCCGCTTTCAGCTCAATCAGGATGCCCGGAAGTCCCTTTTGCGTGGGCTTCAGCTGAATGTCATAGCGCCCGTCGCCGGATTCCCGGTTGGAGGTCACGAAAGCGCCGCCCAGCAGGGCGCACAGGCCCAGCATAAAGCCGTGGTAGAAGTTCTCCCCGGCGGTATCGAAGGAGCTGACCGACTGGGTCAGCAG